>Ga0070703_10000040_pt1 | contig 64726 bp, 38 predicted proteins | sample KBSK5251metaG_FD_65453 | JGI IMG/M metagenome (GOLD analysis project Ga0070703, IMG submission 65453) | Corn, switchgrass and miscanthus rhizosphere microbial communities from Kellogg Biological Station, Michigan, USA - KBS K5-25-1 metaG | ecosystem: Host-associated > Plants > Roots >... | reverse complement strand
GTCGAATACAAGCTCGACCCAGGTGAGAGGATTTTCGCTTCGCGACCACTAATGTAAAGGACGCACATACAGACTGGTCGTTCCGATATGAAAAGGCAGCACAGCGCTGCGATGAATCATTGTGAAAGTATTGAATGAAGGATGACACTGTGTCGAATAGCGACAATCTTTGTCCTCAGTCATGAGTTGGCCGACCGCAGCGCGGATAGGCGAAACGCTCGTCGGGCCACAGGCAACCATACATAAGAGTAAAGGTTCATTCGCTCCTCACCCCTCCGGTCCTCTCTCTTTCGTGGGAGAGGACCGTTTTTGTCAGATGAGTTGGTCGACCTGAGATCTCTGCGCCCATAATTTGATGTGCTAACTCGAGTGCGAGGATTTTCGCTTGGCGATCACTATTGTACATGCAGGCCCTGAACTCGAACGCTCGTTACGGTGGAAGCAGCGCAATCATTACCTGGACTTGTTCGATTGAGTTTTTGTCGGTCGGGGTAGACACGAATTTAGCCTTTAATTAAGTGAGATCAAATCAGGAGAATCTTTAGAAGGATTTCATTGGACGAGCTGGTTAATCAGCAGGAACATTTACTTTTGGCTCCACGCGATTGTTTTGAGACCAGCGTTTGCAGGTTTCCTGCTTCACAGCGATCTAATGACACAAGCCACCCCACAGTACTGACCGAGCTGCGAACTCCGCACTCAATCGAGATCGGCAAATCCGTTGGTTTGCATACAAATGTTTTTGGGCGGATAGCTCAGCTGGTTAGAGCGCGGTCCTGATAAGGCCGAGGTCGAGAGTTCGACTCTCTCTCCGCCCACATAATCTGTTCCTGAACCTGAATCCCTTGGGAGCCATGTGGGTGTATCGCTGCGTTGGGTGAACGCATGAACTATAAGTCTACTATCAATCTTCCACGAACGCCTTTTCCAATGAAGGCGAATTTGCTTGAGAAGCAGGAAGAGATTCTGCGCCGCTGGCAGGCGCAGGACATCTACCATTCTATTTTGGAAGATCGTCGCGACGCGCAGCCTTTCATTATTCACGATGGACCTCCTTACGCCTCTGGAGATGTTCACGTCGGCATCGGCATGAACAAAATTCTGAAGGATTTCATTGTCAAGTACCAGACAATGAAAGACCGACGCGTGCCTTTTGTTCCTGGTTGGGATTGCCATGGACTGCCGATCGAACTGGAAGCTCTTAGAGAATTCGAAGCCGCCGAGGTGAAGCCATCGGCGGACGAAATACGCTTAGCCTGCGAGCAGCAGGCGGTCCGCTACGTGCGCGAACAAAAGCGTCAGTTTCAGTTACTGGGAACATTTGCAGACTGGGACCGGCCCTACCTGACGATGAACCCTTCTTATGAAGCTGGAGTTCTGACGATTTTCCTCGACATGGTCGAGAAGGGCTACGTGTATCGCGATCTTCGCCCAATCAGTTGGTGTTACTCCTGCCGCACTGCGCTGGCTGAAGCGGAGATTGAGTACAGAAGCAGAGTCGGCCGCTCAGTTTTCATATACTTTGAGGCCGGGGAATCGATCGCAACGCTGTTTGGCTCCTCAGCGAAATCAACGTCACTACTGGCGTGGACCACAACCGCCTGGAGCCTTCCCGGTAACGTCGCAGTGGCTGCGCATCCGGCGCTTAGCTACGCGGCGTTTGCTTGCGGTGAGGGCCGTACGCTTGTCTTACTCGAGTCGCTGGCGCCCGCTGTGTTTGAGCGGCTCGGAATTACTGAATACGAGAAACTGCGCAGTGTTAAGGGTAAGGATTTAGCTGGACTGTTCGTAAAGCATCCCCTGTTTGACTCCCGTATTCCGATTATTTCCGCTGATTACATTAGTGAGAAATCGGGAACCGGGGTTGTTCATATAGCGCCTGGTCATGGAGCTGAAGATTTTATCGTTGCTCGCGAGTACCAGCTTGAGGTTCCAAGTCCAGTCGATGCTGAGGGGCGGTTCAACTCTCAAGCTGGCGGCTTTGCCGGATTGAGCCTTAGCGACGGTGAGGAAGCGATCCTCAAATCAATGAAGCAGCGTGGCTCGCTCGCGTTACTCGACGAAACAGAGCACGAATATCCCCATTGCTGGCGCTGCGCGAATCCACTCATTACCCGAGCCACTGAGCAGTGGTTTGTGAACATAGATCATGCCGAGAATGCCGGCGGCATGACCCTACGCGACAAAGCTCTGCTGGAAACTGAGATCGTAAATTGGACGCCTCCCGCGTCGCGCGCCCGCATTCGCGGCATGATCGAAAACCGGCCGGATTGGTGCATTTCACGACAGCGCTTTTGGGGAGTCCCCATTCCCGCATTCCTTTGTCGGGCCTGCGGACGAGCGATTCTTGACTCGGATGCTATCCGAAAGGTTCGCGATATCGTCGGGATTGAGGGCAGCGCGGCCTGGTTTAAGAGGGATGTTGCAGATCTCCTGCCCGCCGGTTTTAGGTGCTCCTCGTGCGACGGTCAGGAATTCGAAAAGGACAACAGTATTCTCGACGTGTGGTTCGAAGCGGGAACGAGCTGGCAGTCGGCGCTCGTCGCGGATCATCGGCTCAGTTTTCCGGCAGACCTTTGTTTCGAAGGTAGCGATCAGCATCGGGGCTGGTTCCAGCTTTCACTCTTTCCCGCCCTGGTCAATCGAGGCATAGCTCCTTACAAATCGGTAGTCACCCACGGTTTTGTCCTGAACGAGAATGGTGAAAGGATGAATCGGTCTCGCGGCGATTTTGTATCGCTGGCCGATGCGCTGAACAACATTCCGGCTGACTCAATTCGTCTCTATTTCGCTTCGGTTGACGCATCCTCCGATATCCCGCTCTCGCTGAAGACATTCAAAAAAGCAGAACCGCTTTATCGCACGTTCCGCAATACTTTTCGTTTCTTGCTGGGGAATCTTTATGACTTCGTGCCAAGAGAGCATGCCGTTCATCTCGAAGATCTGCACAGTTTCGATCTTTGGGCGCTCTGTCGTTTCCACAAACTGATCGCCGGGGTGACGGATGATTTCTCCGCCTATCGCTTTCACAACGCCATTCGAAAGATCCATGAATTTTGCTCGGAAGACTTAAGCAAGTGGTATTTCGATTCCCTCAAGGATCGTTTGTATTGCGATGCGCCGGAATCGCTATCACGCCGTTCCTCTCAAACGGTGCTCAATTCAATTCTTCTGGGATTGGTTAAGTTGTTGAGCCCGATAACGCCTTACACCTGCGATGAGGTGTGGTCGTTAACGCCTGCTCACGCTGATTGCTCCAGTGTTCACTTGAGCCGATGGCCTAAAGCCGATGAGCAACTTCTTCACCGCCGGCGCAGCCGGGAAACGGAGGAGACTTTTTCGCGTTGGATTCAGCTTCGCAGGTCAGTCACACTCGCGCTCGAGAGACTTCGTGAGAAGAAAGCGATTGGTTCGAGTGCTCACGCGCTCGTGCGCCTGCACGTCGAGAACGGAATCAGATCATTGCTGGGCAACGCCACTCGTGCTGATCTGCGCGAGTTTTTGATCATGTCCGACATCGTTATCGAACAGGCCAGTGAACGACTTGAACCGGTTCCAGGGCTGGAAGGTGTATACCTGAACGTCGCGGTGTCTCCCCACTCAGCATGCGCCCGATGCCGAAGACACGATCCAACCTTTGGCAGAGATCCAAAACATCCCGACTTGTGTTCGCGATGTGCCAAGGTGTTGGAATTGAACGGTACGGCCGCCAGCTCGCCAGCTATTTCATCGCCTATTACTCCAAATACTCGTCCGGCAGATCTGGCGAAATTTCTGCGAGCACGTGACATAAGGAAAGTCGCGATCCTGAATGAGGAAGGTAAATGTACTGCCTACTCATTGCACGCGCCGTCGCAAGAGGTTCGGCCGATGGAAGAGTTTCAGGCCCTTGCCGAACATGTCAACGCTTCACCTGATTTTCGGCAACATGCGGGACTGCTGCTCGGGCTGGGCCAGCATACAGACGTCCTTTTCGGAATTGGTATCCATCATCTGAAGTACGGCACTCCTTTGGGCGGCACTCGTGAGTGGCCCTATGACCGAGTGCGCGACCTGTTGGACAACTTACTTCGTCTTTCATGGGGGATGTCCGTTAAGAACGCCGTCGCTGAACTGCCGCACGGTGGAGGCAAGTCGATCATCGACCCGTGTGGATGGGATTTGAGCATCCATCGTGAGTTTCGACGAGAGATCTACCGCGACTTCGGTCAATTTACCGCGACCTTGTTCGGTCGTTACATCTGTGCGGAAGACATGAACAATACCACTGCCGACACGCGCGAGATGCTGTCCGCGTGCAGGCATGTGATGTGTTTGTCTCAGGGCGTCGGCGGCAGTGGTAATCCCAGCCGGTTCACCGCCCTGGCTGCCTGGGCCGCGGCGAAGGCAGGTTGGAAATTTCTTTCCGGAACAACTTCCTTCAAAGGTCTGGCGATCGCGTTACAGGGTGCGGGAAATGTCGCGCGCAACATCCTGCCGATTCTCATCGAAGCCGATTCCGATATTGGAAAGTTGGTTATCGCCGATCGCGATCCGGAACAGATTACCGCACTCCGAAACATTCTCCTCAAGCGAGGTAAAGAAGGCCTGCTTGAAGTGGTGAGCTCAAAAGATTCGACCGACGCCGGCGGGTCATACGTTGAGCGTGAAGACGAAATGGGGAAGCCATACGTCCTCTACGCGCCGTGCGACATTCTGATTCCGGTTGCGGTTGGCAACGTCATCAATTCCGATAACGTGCCGCTGCTCAACTGTCGTCTGATCGTCCCGATTGCCAATAACGTCTACAGCGACAACGACGCAGTTGCGACTGCGATGTGGGAGCGCGGCATTGTCGACGTGGTTGAGAACAACGTCAACTGGGGCGGCGCGCTCGCGGCCGCCAGCGAGCTCTACGGCTACGACGAGGATAACGTCGCGGCAGCCTGTATTGAAGCTTACGACAAGACGCTCGCACTTCTCGATCGCGCCAAACAGGAAAACCGTCCACCGTGGTTTGTCCTGAAAGAAACTGCCTCGCACCGCATTTTTGAAGAGAACCATCCAGTGGTTGGCGCCGCGCGGCATTACAAATTCATCGGCGACATCAACCGAGGCTTCAATGAATGGATAAAGGAGCGTTGGCTGCGCAACATCGTTGATGTGGAACCTGATCAGTTTGCGGGATATGCAGTGGAGAAGGCAGCCCTATCGATCAATTAACTGTGTTGTTCGTTGGGGTCGCCGATTGCCGCATAGGAGGACAGTGCAATGAATGACTCGGACAATGAAACAGCCGATCAATCAGAGGCTGAGACTATTCCCTTAGAACGCACCACAAAGCCGCTTGAATCAATAAACGCTAAAGTGGGACCGTATCTTCAAAGCTTGAGCAACGGCCTTATTCAGTTTGCTAATAAGATCCGCGATGAAGAAACAATGTTGGCCGGTAAGGAGGTTGAGTCTCGTCTGGCGAGCGTTCTCTCGGAAATGGCCGACCTGGCAAGAACTGTATCGTTAATTCATCTACAACCGAGCGACGACAGTGATTTCTGCCTCGGGTGTATCTGCGAGTTCCTAAAGCGTACAACGACGAGGAATGCTTCGGAGCTACAAAAGTTCAATTCCGGCAAAGGGTGTCATTTATATTTCGAATCTACAGCTGCCAAATTAAGCAGCATACCTCTGGGTGAACACATGAAACGCCTGAAAAGCGGCGATCACTATGATGTGATTTCAGACATTGCCTCTTGGGTGGGTGGTGGTCTGAAGGAGTTTAGAGATCAAACCAAAACCGCAGTAGCGAAAGGGGTATTCGTCAGGCGCGTATTCAACTTAATGTTGCAACACGCGGTGCGTCCTGTTCAGAGGAAAGACATTGAGACGGTGTTATCTCAGCATCTAAAAGACTCGGAGGAATGGAACAAAGCTAATCGAGGACGATACGATGTAGCCGTTATTGGCACTCCGAACATCCCGGCATTAGAGAACGCCGATCCCTCCGTAACCGATGATGAGTTTGCGACTGAAGTTCACTTCGGTATCTTCTCTCGCGCTGGTGAAGGCAAGGCGTTGATCGAATATCGGGTGAGATCCGCTAACGTTTCCAAGATGACTTTGAGTAACGATAAGGAAGCAATCAGAAATCACTTACGAACGTTTGAAACAGTTTGGGGCGTTGCTCCAAAACTGAGTCAAGCACTTCTAGATTCAGTCGTGCCAGATTATAAGAAGTGGACGACGCCTCCTTGATCACACACAAGCTTCATTCCATCAATCTGACGTGACTTCATGTCTAATTCCAACACAATCACCAGCGTCGCCGATGCCATCCACAGACTCGACTCGGACCAGTTTCGAAAGTTCCGCACTTCTGAAGTTCCTGACCATCGAATTGGAAACGAGTACAAGTACCCATTTGGCATCTGGTTTCGTGGTTTGGCTCATGCGGATTGGACGCTCATGCCCGGTATTTTCCGGCAATCCGAACATGAGTACACTCGCAATTGAAAGTGATGAAACATGCTGCTCTCTTCGATGTATCAAAGCACCTTCGACTGGTTGTGCCTGATGCAGCATTACGATTTGCCAACACGGCTCCTGGACTGGACGGAGAGTGTCCTGATTGGATTGTTCTTTGCCGTCGATGACACAAAGCGGAGTGACATTGACGGAAAACTGTGTGTACTCAACGCACGGCGACTGAACAAGCATACGACGCATTCAAGTCGGCAATATCCAGCGAACATCTGCACCCCAACTGCCTTTGATACGCTCGTCCGGGCCCAACTTGCGGCGTCAAGAGACATTGAGAGATTTCGAGGCGCACTCCCCAAGCTTTTTGCCGCGACCAGTCGGAGTGCAAAAGAAGCGAAGCAGATTCTTGGGGCTCTCGAAAAGATGGGGCCGAAAACACGGAAGTGGTGAGCGTCTCCTGTTGCGGTTTTTCCAAGCAGGTTAAATGGACGCATGATTCTACAGACGAGCATGTCTACGATTCACAGGGGTAAGTGGCACAGAGAATTACCAAAAACCATGGACGATCTTCCGAGACCACTGGGTCTGGAAGGAATCGATGAGCGGCTTCCAAAGAATGAACGGTTCCTTAAGACTTACGTGGTTCCTAAAGAATGCAAGACTAAGATCCGTGAAGAGCTGATGACTCTTGGGATTCATTCGGGTTCCCTCTTCCCCGAAATCGACAAACAGGCCGCGTACATTAAGGAACAGTGGCGCTTTGACCTGCCAGGCCCGACCAATCGTCAGGTCGTGAGAACAATGCTGACGAACTCCATCAAGCCAGGAATGGGAACTTGTTCAGACCTGGGAGAATGATCAACAGAAGCAGTGACTTCCGACAAGAGATCGGCAAATAACGGATGGCTAACATTAATTTCCCAAAACTTGAACGTGAGATTCTTAATTTCTGGGAACGTGAGAACTGTTTTCAGAAGCTGGTCGAAAAGAATCGAGATAGACTCAAGTGGTCTTTCCTCGATGGTCCGATTACGGCCAACAACCCGATGGGGGTTCATCATGCCTGGGGTCGCGCCTACAAGGATCTTTTTCAACGGTACCAGGCGATGACGGGTCATGAACTCCGCTATCAAAATGGGTTTGATTGCCAAGGGTTATGGGTTGAAGTTGAAGTTGAGAAGGAACTCGGATTCAAGTCTAAACGAGACATCGAGCAATACGGCATTGCGCCCTTTGTTGAAAAATGCAAGGAGCGCGTCCGAAAGTTTGCCCAAATGCAGACCGAACAGTCGATTCGGCTGGGCTACTGGATGGACTGGAGTAATTCGTATTACACGATGTCCGACGAGAACAACTACACCATCTGGCAGTTTCTCAGGAAATGTAACGACCGCGGCTACATTTATCATGGGTGGGATTCGATGCCCTGGTGCCCGCGCTGCGGAACGGGAATTTCACAGCATGAAATCTCCAGCGAGGAGAGACCACAAGTTACGCACACTTCGCCGACGGTACGGTTTCGGCTCCGAAATCGACAGGACGAATACATTCTCGCCTGGACGACAACACCGTGGACGCTCACTTCAAACGTAGCTTGCGCAGTTCATCCCGAGCTGACCTACCTCAAAGTGCGCCAGGAGAATTCCATCTATTACATCATCAAAGAGAGGGCCGAAACCGTGATGAGCGGCCAGGGCGCGATCGAAATTCTCGGGACCGTGACCGGTGCGGAAATGGTTGGCTGGCAGTACGAGGGGCCGTTTGATGAGCTTCCTGTTCAGCTCAACGTTCAGCATCGCATTATTCCCTGGAAGGAAGTCAGCACAGAAGAAGGAACCGGCATTGTGCACATCGCGCCGGGATGCGGTAAAGAAGACTACGACTTTGGTTTGCAGTTCAACCTCGCAACGATAGCGCCGATTGATGAGAGCGGAGTGTTCCTTGAAGGGTTTGGTCCGTTTACGGGGGCATTCGCCGGCGATGTCGCTAAACAGATTATTAGGTCGTTGAAGGAAAAGGGAATTCTTTACCGGACCGAAGAATACCGGCACGCTTACCCCATTTGTTGGCGCTGTAAGACGCAACTGCTGTTTCGTCTGGTTGACGAGTGGTACATCAGGATGGATGAGCTGCGCCACCAGATCATCGAAGTCACCAAACAAACTGAATGGATCCCGGCAGTCGGTCAGAAGCTCGAGATCGAATGGCTGACGAACATGCACGACTGGATGATTTCCAAAAAGCGATATTGGGGGTTGGCTTTGCCCATTTATCCTTGCCTGTCATGCGGCACATTCGAGGTTATCGGCAGCCGGGACGAGTTGCGCGCGCGCGCCGTTCACGGCTGGGACGAATTCGACGGCCACAGTCCACATCGGCCATGGATAGATTCAGTTCAGATCGCGTGCGCAGAGTGCAACGCGCCAACCAAACGCATCCTTGACGTCGGTAACCCCTGGCTTGATGCAGGCATCGTTCCTTACTCGACGATGCACTACAACACCGATCATTCGTACTGGGAAAAATGGTTTCCGGCAGATTGGATTTCGGAGAGCTTTCCGGGACAGTTTCGCAATTGGTTCTACTCGATCCTGGCAATGAGCACGGTGATGGAAGATCGGCCGCCCTTCAAGCAGATGTTCGGATACCGGCTGATGAAGGACGAACGCGGCGAGCAGATGCACAAGTCAAAAGGCAACGCAGTCGAGTTCAACGAAGCGGCTGAACGCGAAGGCGCCGACGCCATGCGTTGGTTGTTTGCCTCGCACAATCCGGAGCATGACCTGCGTTTCGGTTACCACAACATTCACCAGGCGCGGCGTGAGTTTCTGGTGCTGTGGAATGTTTACGACTTCTTTCTTACCTACGCGCGTATCGACGAGTTCAATCCAATCACATCCGCCGTTCCTTTTGCGGAGCGGGCGGAATTGGATCGATGGATATTGAGCAGGCTCGAGACGCTCATTCAGCACGCGCATCGATACTACTCAACTTACAGCGTCCATCTTTTTATGAGAGAAGTTCAAGGGTTCATCGACGCCTTGTCGCGCTGGTATCTGCGCCGTAGCCGGCGGAGATTCTGGAAGAGCGAAGATGATTCCGACAAGACAGCCGCATACCTAACGCTGTGGGAATGCTTGATGACGGTAATCAAATTGTTGGCGCCAATCATCCCTTTTATGACCGAGGCGATGTATCAGGAGATTGGGCGGACACACAGTGACGCGCCTGTAAGCGTCCATCTTTGCGATTTTCCAAAGCCAAATTCTTTTCCGGTTGATGAGCGCCTGATTCGATTGATGGATGCGACCACTGCTTTGGTCGAACACGGACACGCGGCTCGCAGTAAAGCTGCATTGAGGGTCAGACAACCAATTCGCGAGGTTCGTGTTCTGAGCAATCAGAAGGGCCTGGAAGGCGACCTGCAACCATTTGTACCGCTCATCTTAGACGAGCTTAACGCCAAGAAATTAACGTTTATCGGATCGGCAACAGACCTCTACACGGTCTCGGCGCGGGTCGACGCGAAACTCGGGAAACCGAAGTACAGACAACTGTTTGATTCTGTCCAGAGTGAGCTCTCACGAACACCCGTCGAGATTATCGTCGGAGCTGTTGAACGTGGCGAACCGGTTCCGCTAACGGTCAATGGACAGGCGTTATCGGTTAGCCCGGACGAGATTGTAATTCAAAGATCAGCGCGCGCTGATTGGGAGATTTCTGAAGGCAACGGTTTTTTCGTAGCGATAGATACGAAACTCGATTCACAACTCATTAGGGAACGTTTAGTGCGCGATCTGATTCGTGAGGTTCAAAATCTACGCAAAACGGCCGCATTGGAAGTGGCCGATAGAATCCGAGTTCGATATTCGGCGACCGGTGAACTGGCCGTCGCGATTGTCGATTACAGGGAATATCTTGCGAACGAAACGCTCGCAATCGAATTAATCGAGACTGATTTTGTTGACGAGTCTCCGCACTCTTGCAAAATCGGGAACTGCGAAGTCAGACTCTTGATCTCGATAATCTGACGTACAAATCACGGCAAATCATTTTTGGGTTAGAGCGAGCCAACTGCGGGTCTGGCTTATCAAGCAGACTCACTGACAGTTCGTACTTGTCAGCGTCGCCTTGTGATATGGAACGGGTAATTGCCAACAGTACTCCACTTGTTCGGCGGAGTAAGCCCATCCACTCTCAGATCGTATGTTCCAGGGATGAGAAATTTCGAGTTCATACTAAGTGACAGAGCGTCGTAGGCGTCCGGTTTGAAACCGCCCCGATTAAGAACGGTAGCTCCTCGATGGTCCAGGATTTTCACTCGATACGCGGTATAGTCCTTTCTATCTTCTACTGGTATCGAAAGCGCGAATCTGGAACTCGATGCGGGCAGGGCAATTTCAACCGGGGCCGGGACCTGTCCCCTCACCGCAGAGACTAAGGCAAAAATCGGAAAGTTAGCTTCCGGAGCTCCCGATCCGCGAACTGAATATTGCTCTCGCTTATTGGCAGCGACTTCGGTTTGGAGTTTCTTCTCGAGCTCGTCAAGCCGCCGAACCAGTTCCTGGTTGGTTTCATTGTGTCGCTTTTCCGATGCGGCAGCAGTTTGTGACTCCTGCTGATATTTTTGGCTACTGGCAGCAGCATCTGCGTTGGCTTGACGGAGCTCGGCTTCTAATCTGACTAACCGGCGAACAGCAAAAAAGCCGAGCCCTACCGCCACAATCACGCAGGCTCCTGCAATCGCCGGCCAAAAGCGAAGAGGCACTAGTTTTTGAAGCCGCCATCGCTGAGTACGGGATACCTGCCTATCCGAAAATAATGTCTCCTGGACGGCCAGGCCTTTCAGATCGTGGATAAAGCTCCTCGATATCTTTAACTGGTCGACACACTCCGGACAGTCCACGAAATGTGCTTCGAATTCTTCGACTTGGTCCGCGGCCAGGGTCCCCAACACGTATTGGTCGATCAAATGGGACTCAATAATGTAGTCGTGGTTCATTAGAGGCACTGCCCTTACTGATAGAGTGGCAACAGAGCGTAAAACATCGCAATGAAATGCGATGGCTCATCCGCGTCCAGTCTTGTCCTCCAGCTTCTTACGTTTGAGGTAGAGTTTCTTATAGCGTTTTCTAGCTCGATGCAAAACCCCGTCGAACTGCATACTGGTCAAACCAAGATCAGCACAGATCCTGTCCTTTGGTTCTTCGTTTATATAAAAGCGCAAAAGCATTTTCCGGTCCCGAGGGATGAGTTCTTCAATCACCTCGCGAATCTCGGCGAACTGCTCAGACGTCTCTAGTTTTTCCAACAGGTTTGGCGATGGGTCTGGCAACTGTGCAGCATGTTCCAGATCCTCGTTACATTCCCTTCTCCTGATTCTCCTAATCTGGCCAATCGCATGATACTTAGCCACACTTGAGACAAAGGATTTCAGGCTTTCGGGTTGCTGGACATCGCCGTTGCGGATTTTTCTTATTATTGTGATTAGGGCGTCTTGCGAAAGATCCTCAGCCAAAGGAGGGTTTCTCACAATATTAAGGATGATTTGGAAGACCCCTGCTCCAAAGCGGGCTACCAATTCCGCTTCGGCGTCTGTGTCGCCGGCAATGATTCGGCTCACCAGGCCGCCGTAGTCAAGGCTCACGTTCACCTCCCCGAGGTCCGGGGAAACATTCGCTTAGGTAAAGACATCGATTATGGCGCCCCGATGATAACAAAAGGCGCCCAGTAGTAAGGATGACGGGTTTCGGAACCACCGTTGAGCATGCGCAGTTTGGCTTCCCGTAACGCAGCTGGCTTTGCGACATGGTTGACCAATTGCTGATAAAAATCCTTCATCAACTGCGCGGTTGATATATCGCTCACCGCCCATTGGCTAACTACCACTGAGCGGGCGCCGGCAATGAAGAAAGATCTACTTAGTCCGATGATGCCTTCACCCGACGATAACCGGCCCCATCCGGTTTCGCAGGCACTCAAGACCACCAGATCGCAGTTCAAATCCAGGTCCGCAATTTCGGTGGCTCGCAAAAATCCATCTTCGTCATTATCGACGTCACGCGCCAACACCACCGCGGAACGACCTGGATTTCGTTCGTCGATCAGACTGTGGGTGGCAAGGTGTATCCATCTATATTTGTTTAGAGGCTCCTGCTTAAACGTTTTTTCCGTACTGTCTTTTCCCAAATACAGACGCTCTCGTTCTTTGGGAATCAGACTCGCGATGTATTCGACTTCGTCTCGGGTTCGTGGTAAACGTGAAAGATTAGACGTCTCCCAGTCCCCCGCTCGCTTTTCGGTTTTCGCAGAGCTTGCCGGCAGATTCCGGCTGAGAGAGGTTTTCGATCTTTGCTGAAATACGGGGTCACCAAAGGCGAGCAAGTCCAGTTGGCCGTCGTCCTCCGCAGCGGACCCAGGCGGCGGCTGGCGCAGCAGTTCGATCAGACTTGCGGACGGCAGATACGTGATCTCGTGCTCTTCAACCAAGTACCGGCCATTGTGGAACAGTGATTCGTATGGCACATGGTTCAGCAGCCCGTCCGGAATTACAATCAGTTTGTAACTGGCGAGTTGACTCGACAGTTTGCCAAAAAGCATTGTAAAGAGTTCCCGGGCCATCGCCCGCTGTTTCGCGACTCTCGACTGCAGATGGAGATTGGTCGGAGGGGTTGAGAGGTCGTCCAGATACTGCTGGACTTTTCCCTCGATCTCGCCGCGGCCGGGGAGTGTCTCGAAGCCGACTGTCCCGCGCGAGATCAGCCACACAAAGGACCGTTCTTCTCCCAGGTTGAACTCGATCACCGACTCGCCATCTCCGAGTTGATTTTGCAGTTGCTTTAGTCTGGCAGGACTGGAAAAAACCGACCGGAGTTTGGGGTGGTTCAACTCGGCCTGGAATCGCCTTTCTGTCAAATCGCCTTCAACTTCAACCAACTCTCGCTGGAGATTTTCGCGCTGATGTCTATTCAGATTTGGCGACAACAGTTTTGTGCGCAGTGCGATTATCGATGCCGACAACGCGCTGGTCTGGTTGTCCGTATCGCCGTTAGTACGAGAACCAACAAGGTGCCGCGCGCGGATGTACGCGGACAAGGTTCTGACCCGGGCGTATTGATACGCGTCGTAGGCCTCATCTATTCGTCCCAACTCAACGAGCAGGTCTACCAACTCGCGATATGCCGTCTGACGTTCTTCGGCGAACGCGATCGCACTTCTTTCTGTCGAGGTATAGACCATCCACCAATCAATAACCGTCCCGCTAACCGCACGCAAATACGACTTCAGCGCGTCCTCACGCTGTTGCGAGGCCCGTTGCGCGCGCGCCAAAGCAAGCCAGCAGGGCCACCGCAGTGCGTTAACCCGCAACCTCTGAGAGTCCGTGGTGGAGCGGCGCGACAGGTCTTCCGCCATCTTGAGCGCCGACTGCGCCTGTTCCATTGCGAGTGAGACTTGTTTTGCTGACAAGTTCAGGCCGGACGAAAAACAGAGCGTCTTGATTTGCGCGGGTAGATCGTTGTCTTGCCGATAAAGGGAAAGCGCCCGATCGAGATCTGTCCGACCCTTCTCGAGCAAGCCATTTTTTAGCTCCATCTGCGCCAGGAAACCTAAAGACAACGCCACCACTCTCTCGTCATTTCCCTTACTGCTCGAGATGACGGCGCTCTGCGCTTGGGCCATCGCCTGTGTGAAATCACCGGTCTTGTTGCTCAAAGCCGCAAGGTTCAGTTGCACCTGCGCTTCAACTGCGTAGTCCTTATTGAGATGAGCGAGACTTAGCGCCCTGGAGTAGTTTCGGAGCGACAGTTCTGTCTGGTAAAGCTCAGCGTAGATTTGGCCCATCGAGTCATAGCTTAAGGCCTTCAACGAAGGCGATAGCCCTTGGATCAGCAGTGTCTGACGATACTGGTTTAAGGACTCGTCATATCGCTTGTCATCTCGGTATAAGTCACCGACCTGCAACCTGGCCCGCGCCGCGCGCTCAGGATCGCCGCGCCTGGTCCACAGAAGACAAGCTTCATCGAGGCGCTGATCAACTTCTGCTCGCCCGCCGCTTCCGGCCAGTTTCATTGCCTCAACAAACAACTGTTCGGGATCATCCCCAACTACCGGTGCTGGGCGCGCGTTGGCCTGAGGAGTTGCATGCAGGTTCTGATTGATGAATAGCTGCGGCCACACACAAAGCAGGACGAGCAATCCTATGCGAGCAGCGTAGCGCATTCTGTTTGTGAGAATGACTGAAGAGTTGGGTTTCTGGATCGTATCGACCATGAGATGCTGATCGCCTTTTCAACTACAGCTGACCGTTGACGCCCATAGTATGCACATTTGGTTTGTTTCGATCTATTTTCGCACCGCACGAATAAGGCTCCCGGTCGTTATTCAGATCGGGAGCCTTATCCATAACCGCACACCTTACAAGAGAGCGCTCTTGAAAAAGCCAACGACAAATACAGGATGGAGGTCGAAGGTTTCGAGCTTGATGTCATACAAAAGCTTATCGCCTTTCCTCACCTGCTGATAGAACGGCAGCGTCAAGCCCTGAACCGTGCGATAGTCGCGGTAAGTGATGCTGATCTCGCCATCTTCCAACCGATCGATCAGGTTGTTTGAGTTGGCGTAGAAATACCAGGAGCCGTCGACGGTCTTTACCTGGAATCGGTTTCCCTTCGATGTGGCGCCGACGTAGACCGCTTGCGTGTTCGGCTCTGAAAGTCGCCTTAGAATGGGCAGCAGACCGAACGTCGCTATTTGACGCCTAACGCTGACGGCCTCGACGCCGTCTATCACTTTGTCTTCCACCTGGGTTTCTGCTTCGAAGGTTGTCCGAACCACACTCTGCCCATCAAATAAGTAACTCCGGGTCCTGTCGAGCGTGGTCCGATCGTACCTGGCAAACGAGCCGTCCACGGACAGTTTCAGCTTCCTTTCAAACATGCTTTGCGAACCAGCTGAAATATCCAGGTCGTACATCAATGTGCCTTGCTGGGTAAACCTCGGCCACTGTTTTTGGCCACCACCATGGGCCTGCAGCACGGTCAATACTGAGACGCTGACGGGTCGTTGCGCTGCCCGCCGGTAAACAAGCCTCGCTGCCAGAGCCATACCGACGCCCACGAGCAGCACGCTCCAGATAACAACACTACGTAAGAAGGTCTCTCTCATCTTAATTCTCCTATTCCATTTAAAAGCCGGGGCGAACAGCTTTCGTTAGTGCAGCCATTCGCCCCGGCGGTGTTAGACTTCATTCGTTGGCCGGCTACTCACTTGCTAGACCATTAATCTCCCGAAGAGGTGCGTGGCCTGGCAGTGGGTTGCTGGTCATTTCAAAACAGCGGCAGATCCGCCCAGGCAGGTATCGACGCAGGCCTCATAAGACTCGAGACACGTGCCCTTGAGTAGCGCAACGCGATTTGAGTTTATTAAGCAGGCTGCGAATTGCGCCTCGCACCTACCCAGGCACTCGACCTGAGCCGTGACCCTGGAACTTGCAACCACGGACAATGCGATGAACAACGCGATTGACAGTAGGCTGCGACCAGCTTTTCTCTTTTTCATTTTTGCGATTTCCTTCCTTTCAAAGTTAGGGCGCTTAACGCCCTTCATTGATGGAGTTCCGTCGCGAGATGGCAGAAGGTAACGGACCGCCAGAAAAAATTTTTCAAAGAGCGAGGTGCGCTCAATGGGTATTTCAGGCCTGAACCGACAAAGAGTTACCCAGGGCTCGTAATGTCTCTCAATTAATGTTGCGCCTGAGTCCAGCTGCCCTGGTTGAATTGGGACTTCAACCCATTGCTGTGGTTTTCAAGTGAGATTTTTAGGTGGTAGCCGCCACTCTAATTATGAGATGGCAACTGACACGTCTCAGGCAATCCGGGAATACAGGATCACGCAGCTCGATCGCGGGGATCACGTTCAACTCTTGAGTCACGCGGTGAAGAATGGCAGCAGAGAGCCAAAAGAAAACGATCTGTACCGTTGAAGAGGATCTGGAGTTGGTGAGACGCTACCAACGTGGCGACCAGGAAGCGCTGGAGATTTTGCTCAAAGTCCATCGCCGCTTAATTCAGTTTTGGGTGCGTAAAGTGTGGGCCTGGGCGGATCGAGACGAGGTCATGCAGGAGGCGAACATTGGATTCAGTAAGGCGGCACAGGAATTCGACGTTTCAATACATGACGACTTTCACCTCCATGCCAGAGCTTGTGTGATGAGGGGCGTCTACGAAAGTACTGCAATCATGCCCGTGAGACGAACTCTGTACAGGCACTACCGCCAGGTGATGAAGGCTCAGGATATATTGTTGCGAAAGTTAGATCGCAGACCGACACTTGAGGAGCTCAGCACGGAAACGGGACTCTCGGTAAAGCAAGTAGAGACTGCCCTGAACGTGATCGCTGCGTTCTGTCTCCCGTTGGAAGAGGAAGATGGACTAGCGATCGAAGAGCCCTCTCAGAGTGAGGATCCTTACCAGTCGCGGCTAATCAAAGACGCGCTCAAACAACTAAGTCAGGAGGAGGTCAAAGTAATAATTCTTTATTACTTCTACGGAAAGACAGATCGCGAGATCGCAGAACACATGGGCAAGTCCGCAGCCGCCGTCAAAACGGCACGAACGCGCGCGTTAGAGAAACTCAGAGCTATAATCTCTGGTGAAGGAGTCTGAAAAAATGGAAACTCAAGATATTGAACAACTCCTGGAAAATGCCAAATATGCGCATCTGTCCGAAGCGACGCTGCTCTCGTACCGCGATAGTCAGCTCGATGAGATCGGGGTGGCGTTAGCTGATGCACATTTGACCCGTTGTCTCGTTTGCGAGCGAAAGCTTACTTTCTTGAGGGAGGAGCGGGAGGTGCTCACGATAACTGAGGAGCCAGAGATCAGGGCCGGCGACTACTTTCACACTGAGCTTCAACGACTCGCGTCTTATGTTAATGATCTGCTGGATGCATGGATCATAGTATTTAGCGAGCCGGCGATGCGCGGAGCAAAAGACGGTGACGAAGTATGGAGATACAAGAGGGATGATAAATTGCTTACGGCGTGGGCAATACTCGAAAGCGATGCGAGTCTGACTGTGCATTTCTCCTCACCTGAGCTCGCCTGGGAAGGCACCCGCATACGATTCCGGCTTGGCCCATTCAGGAAGGAGGTTACGTTGCAACGTGAAGGAGATTCTGGAGTGGCCGCAAAGATCGAAATACCCCGCGACGAGCGAGCGAAAAACATGGCGGATATTTCCATAGAGGTTATCTAGGCAACCTTGGCGGCATGGGCCAGAGTCTCTCAACCTCATTAATTAATGTTTGGCTATCCCTGAGTACAAAGGCTTCTGGCAAAGTCCGCCAGAATCCGATGCATTTGAAAGCGACCACCGCCAACGGGCTCCAGCAGCCCATGTCCGACGAGTTGGCGAACTGTAGGTTTTGGATCATCAACCTGCCAGACCGCTTGCAACGCAGGGAGGTCAAAAGTCGCGGGCTTCGGCGCAAAGGCGCCAAGATACATGAAGCAATCGCGGATCGGTTCGTCCAGCACATCCGTGCTCCGCTGCAGAAGCGCCCTGACAGAGGGGATGTCGCCGTCCTTCTCCATTCGGTCGTTCGGCGCCTGTTTGTTGATTAGCTCTGTTCCTTCGCGAATCTCCTTAATCAGATTGGTTACCCCCCAACCCATTGTCGCTTCGCTTCTCAGCAATCCCGCGGCGACGTGCAGAGCCAAGGGCAAGCACTGCAAGTCTCGCACGAGTTCCAGGCAATCCCCCTCGTTTTGTGAAACCACCTCAGGCACGAGAATTCGAAGCAACCTTAAGGCGAAATCCTCAGTTAATACCGGCAAGTTGTATGCGTGGTTTTGATCGGTCGTGAGGGCTTCGGCTATTTTGGTTAAGCGGGTCGTAATCATCACCGAGCATTGTTCGCCGGCAGCTTCAGTAAAGGCTGCGGCGTGACCCGTCTCCCAGACATCGTCTACTATCAGCAACATCCGGCGCTTCCTGAGCAGCGCGGCCAGTAGGGCGGTGGCTTCCTTGACTGTGGGCGCCTTAAGTATGTCCTCAGAGCCCAGCGCCCGTCCCCATCTGTCCATCGCGGTAATGATATTCGGCTTCTGTTCAAGCGAGATCCACAAGACGCCGTCTTTGAAAGTCCTGGCTATTTCATCGTCGTGGCCAATGGCACTTACCAGACTTGTTTTGCCAACTCCCGGCCAGCCGCGTATCACAGTAATGTTTTCTCCGTTTCCGCTCCGCTGGTTGACGGTGAGCAACCGTTTTATGTCCTGGAGCGAATCTTCCCTTCCGATAAAGACACGCGGAGGAAACGGAGGCGCGATTCCAGGAGGAACCGGGTAGAGGATCTCCCAAGCTTTCCGGTAGCTGTCCGGCGTGAAACTCGCCTGCAGTATCCTTGAGTTTTCAGCAAAGCTGACGGTCAAGTCTGCGTTCTGATTATCCGGATCAGTTTCCATCTGATTGAGCACGAGTGTTCCCTCATCTAGCGCCTTTCGCAGAATCGACCGATCCAACTCGCTTCTGGCGCCGCGGACAAATCGTTGCAGAATCGACTTCAGCTCATCGGAGCCCGCTGTCATTCTTACCAACGACTTCGTATCGTCAGCGCCGTCCTTAACGTGGAGCACCACCGCCTCTGCGCCAGGAAGGCCTTCCAGACCCAGAATGCTCTTTCCGTATGCGACCGCCTGCTGGACAGAACTGCCCGATGCCAAGGCTGCATAGAACGCCGGGACAAATGCCAGAGAAGATTCGACCGAGATTTCGTCCTCTATTCCCAGTACGAAATCAATCTCCGTTGAGAGCGCCTTGGCGCAGTCAGCAGAATAACAAAACCCAAAAAAGACCAGTTGCAAGTTCGGGCCTGCGCTAAGCAAAACCTCTTTGAGTTGGGCGCACTGTATCTTGGCTATCTTTCTAAGATCATTCTCGAGCACTAATCCTTCCGTAACCCGGCTGTGAGCGCTGATGTGGAGGATTTCGGGTTTGTGCTTAAGCAACGAAGGACCGATGTCGGAGAGTCTGAGGGCGGGTTCTTTTCGTATTTCGAACTGGTCGCGGAGCGGCGCCGCCTGAATCGCTCGGTCTATCGCTTGAATTTCATCAGTAGCCCGTGAATCCAAGGTGTCCACGGAGTTCGCGGCTAACAGCAGCAACTTGAGATGGTCTGACATCTTGCTTCCCGTGATCCATCAGGTTTAGGAAGATGGACTCCGTTTCTTGTATGGCACATACATGGGTCCAAATTATTTTAGGAGTTTAGTGCGGCACGCGCTTGCTTTTTCCCCTCAAACGCTTTAGCGCACTCTTCTGAATGTGAAAATGCTCGCTCGAAATCACCCAGGGACATGAACGCCAAGCAGAGCCCAAAATGTGAGTTACCTGCGGACTCAGGGTCGCCGATCTCCAACGCGATCGCCAGGCTCTTTTCGTAAAGCTCAACCGCTTGAGAGTGCTCGCCGGAATTATAGTATGTGCTGGCCATATTACCGAGAACTCTGGCTTCTCCGGAACGATCGCCGATGCGCCGCACTATTTGCAGATCCCGCTCGTGGCACTCGAGCGCCCGCTTAGAGTCCCCAAGGAAGAAGTAGTTTCTCCCAAGATTGCCGAGCGCCTGGGCCTGGCTGCGTTGATCGCCAAGTTCTATCGCGAGAGCTACTTGTTCGAGATGGAGGCTGACAGCCTGTTCGTATTCGCCGAGCGCTGAGTGGGCCAGACCCATATTTCCCAGGGCGGCCACCTCACTCTTCCGATCACCGATCTCTTTCGCCAAGTCGTGATTTTGCCTGTAGAGATCGAGCGCACGTTGTGGTTCATCTAAAGTAAGAAACACGTTGCCCAAATTTCCCATGGCCTGTGCTTCGAAACTTCGGTTTCCGATCTTTCGAGAACCGGCCAAAAAATCCGTCAACGACTCGATCGCGAGTTCATATTTTCCTAACGCGCACTGCGCCGTCCCGATATTCCCCAGTGCCGCACATTCCGCACTGACATCTGCGAGACCTCGGGCAATAACCAGTGCTTCGTTGCAGAGTTCAAGCGAGCGCTTATAGTCGCCGATCTGTTGATAAGCTGTACCCAGGTTGGATAATGCCTTGCCTGTTTCCGACCGGTCGCCAATTTCTCGGGTGATCTCCAGATGCTTTTCATAGAGGCTGATGGCCTTCCCATAGTCTCCCAGGGAATCATAGGCGACTCCCAGGTTGGCAAGGGCCGCGCCTTCTATTCTTCGATCGCCAATTTCCCTCGCGACCTTCAAGTTGAGATTGTGGTATTCAATCGCGCGGTGAGAATCTCCCAGGAGATAATGTGCGATTCCAATGTTCCCCAGGTGGACCGCCTCTGTCACCCGGTCGTCAAGGGCCCGAGCAGCCTTGATGGCACTCTCCAGCCAACGAATCTGCTCTGATGGATGTTGACGAACGTGGAGGACCGAGGCTCCATAACCTGCGTATCGATCGCAACACCACGCCGCTTCTTTGTCATCGTCCGCAAACTTCGCGGCCTGTTCCTGCCCGCGGCATATGTTTGACCATTCGTTGTCGAATAGATCGAGTCCCTGCGCCAACGCCTCTTCACCTTCGCAATAGAGAATGTCGGCTTGATTCAGGATCCCAAGATAATAACGAAAATGGCGTCTCTGAATTTCGAGTGAGGTCATTTCTAAACGCCTAAATCTTGACAGCGGCGTTCGCTCGCGGGCCTACTGCTGAAATGCTGCTTAGCACTTGCGTCTCTCCCTGCTGATCGGCTAACTGCCGGAAAAGGACCAGTGCTTCAGCAAAGAGTTCCTCCGTTTCTTTCAATTGCCCGAGCGCCATCCGCGCATTTCCCAGACCGCACAGCGCGACAGCTTCGCCTCTGTAGTTGTCAATCTTGCGGCAAATCGCCAGCGACTGTTCATAGGATCCTACTGCTGGTTGAGGGAGGCCGAGACCCAGCTGTGCTGCTCCCAGACCATTTAGGGAATCCGCCTCTCCATCGGCAAACTCAATTTCTCGAAAGATCTTCAAGGAGCGTTCAAGACAATGGATGGCGACCGTGTTGTTGTGTAATTGCGTATGAGCTTTTCCCTGACTGCTCAGGGCCATCGCTTCACCCATTTTGTCTTTCCCCTCGCGACAGATTTCCTCGCTTCGCAGATAGCAAATGAGCGACTGCTCCACTTGACCGTCCAGAGCATGAATCGCACCCAGTTCTCGCAACAACCGTCCCCAGCTCTTTGCGTCGCCCTGTCGCCTGGCACAAGTCACCGAACTCTGTAGTTTGCTCACGAGCAGTGCCGGCTCCAGGCGTAGGCTAAACAGCTCAGTACGATCGCGCGCGAACGAAACGCACAGCCTGGCCGCGTCTATGTGATGATTAGAATTGTCGATGGCCCATGACCACGCCTTTAAGATGTGCTCGCGGTATCGTTCAAATAATCCGACGCCCATTATGCCGCTGAACTTGTACATCTCGAAAATAGCCCCAAGCATCGTTTCGTAATAAACAGCATGGCGCCGATCGATTTCGGTGATGGTCGGCATGGTTTGTCTCGGTCTCTCCGGTAAAATCTAAACGCCAAACTGCGGCTCAGACCTCACGCTTGCGCAACAACATATGAACCTTTCATCGTCGGGTGCGAGTAGACAATATGCTGCGAACCGCTCCGGAGAGATTCTTGTCCGCCAGCAGCGCAGCATTTTCCTTTGGACCCCAACCAGGAATCTCCAAAGCCGCTCTAAAAAGGTCGCGCAAAGACTGTTCGCTTTTAATGTTCTTATAAACAGACATAACCATTCCGATCACCCGTTTGCTGCCAATCTTCTGCCCCAACCGCGGCAGCGTACGACTTAATGCATTTCCAATTCGCACTTGATTGTGAGCGGCAACTATTGCCACCGCCCGCAAAACGCTGCCGAGCAGTTCCGGATCGTTACTGTGTTCTGAGACGTTATCGTAAAGCGCTGCTAGTCCACCAGCTATCCCCTTGTTAACGATCGGTATGCGTTGTGAAATTCGAAACGATAAATCCGGATCGGCCTCGGCGGTGAATTTCAAAAGTGCCAGAAGTTCACCCAGTATCTTTGCGTTCTGTTGCTGAGTGATAGCGTCCGTGAACCACGAGTTAAGATGTGACAAGAGAAGGGCTGAATGCTGACGCGGCGCGGATTTAAGCGTAACGAGATAATTGTCTAACAGACCTGGGGTGTGCTGTTGTAAAGAGACTTCGATAATCCGAGTCCCAAACTGCAGGGCAAATTCAAGATCGGACGCCAGCGCATACCCCAGCGAATTAATCACAGTTATCTGACAATATTTACCTTCCTCACTGAATACTCGGGTGAACATTGTCTGAGCCAGGTTACGGTCGACCGTGGCAATCGCGCCGACCGCTGCCGCAATCACTTCTGGGCCGCCTTGCTTGGCAAACGACGTTTCATACACTTCATGAAGTTCGGCTGAACTAAATGTGTCGGGCTTCGCCTGAATCAACAACGTCAGTGCGCGAATGATTTTGGCGTGGTGCGCTTCGGGTTGTTTGAGCTCGTTGAGAAGCCAATACTTTGTGGCTTGCGGATCGGTGGCCGCCAACCGCCTGATGATCAGTACCAACGGGTTACCAATCCCGCTGGTTGGCCATGGCCAGCGAGACAGGAACTCAAGCATCTGATTTGCGCTAATATCAGAGAGATTACTAACCACGGTGAAGAGCGCGCGAATACTGTCGACTCCTGAAAACGGTTTCTGATCAAGCCCCAGGATGAGTCGCATTATGTGTTGGGATAATGCGGGCGGAGCATTGGCAAGTAATCCGGTATTGAACATTCTGGCTAAATGATCATTGGATCGTAATTCATCGATCGCCGGCTCTATCATCGGCACGTCTACGATTATTCGACCAACAATTTTTCCTACAAATAGAGCCGAGTTAGGGTCGCGCTGCGCAATCTTGGTTTGTATTAACCAGTCTGCAATGGTCTGCGCTGTCGTTGGCGAAACTCTGTTCAGTTCACCGGTGAGTCGGCAGAGAGAATCCCATACTTCGTTCCGGTGCTTACCCGGAATCTCCGGTATCAGATCAATAACTTTCCTGACAACGCGATCTACATGCGGCGCAGTTTCCACGCTTAACACTTCCGCTATCCCATCCAGGATTGCCGACTGTTGCCCTGACTTCACCGCCGGCAAAAGTTCCAACAAATCGTCAACGGCATTCGCCGCTCCATACCTGGCAACCGCGCAAAGTGCATTTTTGAAATAGGTCTTTGTGTCATCATTCGCTTCGATCACGTGGGACAACTGGCGATGAAGGAACCGGTGAACAATTTCCGGTTCACTTTGGGAAAATGTCTCAGTACAGATCGAGTAAATGGCCGTTTCCTTATTTGAGGAAATGTATGGTTGCAGGAAACCCAAGGCCAATTCAGTTTTGCTTTTCGGATAATGCCTAACGGTCTCGCAGATGACACCTCTTAATGTTTGGGGCTCCTCCTCAATCCATTGGCGAACAATTTGGTGAGTTCTTTCTGCAGCCGGGACCTTGCCGATGATTTCGAGTGCCAGTTGAGCGGCTAGTTCGTTGTCGACCTGTCTTAATCCTCTCATCAATTGGAGGTGAAGTTCCGGATCGCTCTCGAACGATTGGATCGTCAACTGTTTTAAGATCGGTGCGCGGAAAAAATTGAAACTGGCAACATCGTCAAGAAGCTGGTTAATGTATCCCTGAAGCGAGTCTCGATCCAAAGAGAGCAAATCATAGGCAGCAGTAAACTCCAGAAAGGTCTGGTGAAAAAACCGAACGCTGCTTCTGCCTTCAGTCCATTGAAGAACACCAGACGACACCAACCCCTCAACCGTTTGAAAAAGAGACTGGAGGCCGCTGCCCGGATTCATCAGCGAGCCAATCAGGAACTTATCGGAGTGAGTTCCGCTAAAGGCGACCTGGCGAGCGATGTAGCGGCATAGTTGCTGTCGCTCCATGCGTTCGTCGGGACTGCTAACCACGCGGTCATACAGCACGACCTCGTGCCAGTAATGCTGATATACCTGCTGAGTGTTTACATCGCGCGGTATAGCTTCTGGAGCATAGGCTTCAAACAGCATTCTCAGAATCAAGGGCTCAAGATCCAATTCTCTGACATCGCGCTGTTGTTCTAATAAGCCCCAAACTTTGTCGAATTGTTCTTTTAGTTCGATCTCAGACTTATCTTGATAATAAATGCGTATTTGATTCCTAATCGCCTGTTGTGCTTCCTGATCGTTGTAACGGCGCAGGTCGACGCGGGTGTTACTGCTTAGTAATCGTCCCAGTTGATCGGCTTCCTGCTTCCGTGAAGTAGTGATCACTAACGCTCCCAGTGCCACGAGCTCACTAATCTTCTTCGCCAGTTGTTGATCGTCAACTCCGACGACCAGATCCAATGTGTCAATCAGGACTACGAGTTGGTTTTGGCAGTCAACCTCTCTTGCTCGAGTTGCCGTCCTAACTACTGCCGAAAGATCACTTTCCATTTGGGCCATTAATGGGATTACGGTAAACGTTGGATTGGCACTAAAGTCAGTAAACAGATACCAAAGTAACGAACTCTTTCCATGTCCGGCATCGCCTACGATGCTGAGCCATTTGCCGGCACTCCGTGTATCTGCTCGGGCCTTAGTAATAAATTCACGAGCAGCCCCTTCAGCTCGAACGCGGTGAACATAGAGGCCTTCATCCAAATAGACTGCACGCCTCGCGTCCTTTTCTCTGACGTATCCAGCAATCCGTAATTGAGATACGAATCTCGCTGAAAGTTCGGCCAAACTAGAATCGCTTTTGGACACCTCGCTGACGCCGTTTTTGAGGAACCCCATCGAGCTCAGGAAAGGAACTGCTGCGCTTGTATCACTACGCACTCGCAACACCATGGCCTCCGATCCTTCCAGCCCTTGTGTCTTCAAACATTCACGGGCGTTGTCAAAGGCGCACTGAACCGATCTGTCCGACGCCAATGCCTCATAAAAGGCCTCCGAAAAGAACCGCAAAGACTTGGAGCGGATCTGATTCTTCACGCCTATTGCATAAGGCACCTTTTCCGAAATTGCATCGGCGCAAGCCTCTGAATAACAAAAGGAAAAAAAGACAAGCTTGAGATGAGCCTCATCTGCGGGCGTTAGGACGAGATTGACAAGGTCATCACATTTTATCTTCGCGGTGTTTCCGTTGTCGTCTTCGAGAACCAATCCCTCAGTCGGCCTGGCATGACCGCTCACGTGCAGGATGTGCGGATTGTGACTCAACAACCTCTTCGTTATATCGGAAACCCGGAGGGCGGGATGCAGGTGACGCTGAAAGCAGTCCCGGTGTGTCGCCGATTGAATGACATCGTAGATCCTTCTAATTTCGTCTGCCGTGCGTGGATCGACAGTGTCGACGGCGTTCGACGCCAGCAACAGCAGAGTGCATCTTTCTGTCATAAGGATCTACGCGCCGAACTGTGACTCATATGATGTCCGCGACGTCTTGCTCGTCACTGTTTTTGAGTTCTCGCAACTTCGCCAAAAACTCAGGGTCAAACTTGGCTGACTGCCAGTTTCTCGTGACGCTGACTTGTTCGGGCGACAATCCTTTGGCCTCTCGGAAATCGGCAAATTCTATGTCAGCACTCATCAATGAGGCGCCTTCCAAATTCGCCTGCCTAAGCGATGCGTAGGGCAGGTCAGCCATGTTCAGGTTGGCTCGCGTCAGGTTCGACTTGCAAAGCCATGCGCCTGAAAGGTCGGCCCCCAGCATGTCGGTGCCTGAAAGATTACTTTCCGACAAGTTGCTATAGCTTAGATTGCAATATTGAAAAGAAAGGCGTTCGAGGGCCGTCCCGATCGAAACAAGGAAAGTCAAATCACATTTCTCTGGATACTCCTCGTTTGTTTGGACGTAATAAGCGTTTATCTTGGCCATCGCCAACTTCAGTGTTGACTGCTCAAGTTCCTCATCATTTTTGCCGGGAGAAAAGAAACGGAGTCGCTGGTCGGGCGTCTGGCTAAGTTTAGTCTGACTCTGACCACCAGTCTCGGTCACTCCGAGCTCTTCCCACAGATTCTTTCGATGGTCCATTAATCCGCTGGTCTCCATCATCCTGGTTGCCAGAATGCCATGGACCGTCGCACACAAGCGGAAGAACGCCGCCCCCAACCTGGCGTCGGCGCCGGCGGTTTCTATTGTCCCCACACCTTTGAGGGCCAGGGCTTCTTTGTCAAACTCTAAAGGTTTCAGTTCGTTGTTTACGAACATCATTTCGTTGTTTAAGAAGGCCCAGTTTGTCCATGCCTCAGCCAGTCTGTCTCGGATACGGCACCACGCGTCAATACCCAGAGGCGGCTCACCGTGCTGAAATGCTATTGGGTCCTCATTCTCCGGAGACTCCCGGTAAATCTCCCACCTAATTTGGCTCTCGATATGATCCCATATCTCCCTGTTCAGCCATTGGCGTGAGAGGCTCGCAAGCTCTGCCGCAGCCATGAGCCCTGCTATAGTGTCGTACGCTTTGTCGGATCGGACAGCGAGACGTTTGAGGTTGTCCACCACCGCTTGAGCAAAAGCGAATTCGCGCAAGGATTTGTGGATGAATTCGCATCCAGCATATTCGACCCCGCTCTTGAACAAATAATTAATGAGAAAAATGTCAAGATCGACGGCGCCGGCCAATTGCAAATCCTGACCGGCTTTCGCCTGGCTCGACCACGACTTCATCTCTTGCCGAAGCTCGTCGTGGCTGATGCATTCCGTTCCTTTCACGGTTATCGCAATGGCAGTTTCCTGAACGAGCGACCGTAGTTGGTGGGCTTCGAGCCGTGAACGCACCTCAGTCCCGGATGGATCGTCAGACGGCTTTCTTGAATGAATGCAGTAGTATTCGGTCAGACAGCGCAACAACATTGTGCGGTCCGCAATTAGAGAGGTCTGACGCGACCACTCACACTCCCTCATGAGGCGATAGGCCGCGTGTGCCAGCAATGGCCAGCCAATGACGTCAGTCGATTCAGCTCGCTGTGCGGATGGCACTCCCTGTGAAGGCTTCCAGTCGTCTTCATACCGCTGCAGAATGAGGTCAAGGTCAACGTTCATATTTGAATTTGCGCTGTAGATCGAGTCGAGCTTGACGAGATAAACTCTCAATTGCTCCGGAGAGAAGCGATAGATGGTGAGGATCCGGGTGTTCTCGGTCATGTTGCGCGCGGTCGTCACTGCCTTTGTGGGCCGACCTGTAAGGATAACGGGGATGCGCCCTTTCCAACGATCCAGCACCCCGGTTCGAATTGATTCCAGGAAGTTTCCCACGCGATTATTCAGGTTCTGATCAGGAAGGAGAGTGAGTTCGTCCCAGCCGTCCAGAATCAATATCGCCCTGGTTTGGTTGTGCTCAAAAGCCCGTTCCAATTCAGCCGGGTCGACCTCGAGAATCTTTTTGGCAATCTCGGCAATGGGTTCGTCATCAGCCTTCTTTCCGAGATCGCGAAGGCGAACCCTGATTGGTTGGTATCCCTCCTCGGCCAGCTTCACCGCGAGCCGAATCGTAAATGAAGACTTACCCGAACCCGGACTGCCTTCAATCACCAGGAATTCCTGGAGATTTTCTTTCTGAAGCCAGTCCAGCGTGGCCGCCAATAAATCCGTTCTTGGTGCGCTGCTTTCATCCAGGGGGTTGAGCCCAGATCCTCCTCCCCTTCGCAGGGATTCGGTGATGCCTCCCCACGTTAAGGAGCCGCATTCAAGGTCAACGTAGCTCTTGTCCAAGGTTAACCCGGGCTGACCCCAGACAGGCTCTTTAAAGTAACGTGACAAAGTCTTGCTGTGGTGACACTGTAGGGCCTCCTCGACGCTTTTCTGAACGAAACCCATTGAACTCAGGAAAGGAACATCTGCGCTCATTCCGCTCTGCACTCGTAGCACCAATGTGTCCGATCCTTCCAGCCCTTTTGCTTGCAAAGATTCACACGCGTAGTCAAAGGCTCGCCGAACGGATCTGTCCGATGCCAATGCTTCGTAAAAGGCGCGCGAAAAGAGGAGTAAAGAGTCTGCGGAGATCTGCTCACTCACGCCTATTGCATAAGGGACCTTTGCCAAAATTTCAGTGGCGCAGGCTTCTGAATGGCAAAAGGAAAAAAAGACGAGCTTGAGGCGAGCGTCAGCAATCGAGCTTAGGATGAGCTTAATAAGTTGACTGCATTTTATCTTTGCAATCTTTTTGTTCTCGTCCTCAAGAACCAATCCCTCAGTCTGCTTGGCGTGACCGCTGATGTGCAAGATGTGCGGATTGTGACTCAACAACAACGTCGTTATATCTGAAGCCAGCAAGCCTGGATGTGGTAAAGGCGTAAACGAATCCCGGTAAGTAGCCGACCGAATGACCTCTTTGATCGCCCGAATTTCGTCAGCCGTGCGCGAATTCGAAGTCTCCACGTCATTCGACGCGAGGAGCAGTAAAATGCAAGGTTGCATCATAAGATTCCTCTCAGCGAGACGGGCCGGAGTCTGCGGGGTAAACGCGCTCAAAAGGATAGTGGCCGTTGATCAGCTGATCTTGCATGCAAACACTTCACAAGCTTCTCTCAGGAACGTGGAAGCGCCAGTAGGCTGTTTTGCGGAAAGCAACGAGGCAGAATCAAACCCTAGGAAAGGGCTTCCAGCGGGGTGAGGCTAGCACTGCAATAGAGCAGTTTCAACCTTCGTTTGTAATCTGCGAAAAAAGCTTAAGCTGGGACGCTAGCGGAAATTTCATTTAACTTAGCCGCGCCATGCGCTCGCTGATTCGAGTTTAGTGATTCATCTCCTGCCTCGAACAGTGCGGAAATCCCCAAGTCGAGGCTCATACGTGTTGCGTGATGAAGTCGCAAGGGCCCATCCGTAGGCAGAGTCCGCAATCCGCTCCGGTTTGATCTCGATGAGGTCTTTGAGGGGAGAAACGGGAAGGGTAGCCTCGCTACCTGTCAATACTTTTGGTAGTTGTTGTTGGCACCTTTACAACTGATCAAGACCCGAATTTTTCACTTTGGGCCGGTACTGAAAATAGGGAGGGTTACAAAGGATTGTTACTTTGGTGCTCCCAAAAATGAGCGATTGCCTCAAGAACGGGTCACTGAGCCTGATGCGGCGGTGTCTTTGACTTGAACGGTTTCGGCGTGACCCGCGCCAACAATATCGAAATCCTCGGCCCCCTCAAGAAACAAAACCTGATCTGGCTGTACCGTGATCCATTGAAGAACGCTCTGCCAAATCTGGTATTCAAACCCTCTTAGCGGGGGTACAGTGCCTGCTGCGCCGCGGATTTAGAATCCGTGGCATTGACAGGCCGTGATAGAGAATAGCAGGCCGCTGAAAATGGGCAATAGGGCTCGTCGATTCGGTCCCCGGAAAGTGAGTACTAAGCCTGTACGAAGCTGATGAGCCGCATCTGTCAGGCGAGTTGGCGCTCGATTTCACTTTATCACCAAACGATTTTCACTCTATGACCGACAGATTTCACTTTATGCCCGACGAAATTCACTTTATGACGGAACCCACACTACACTCTCTCTGATGTGGGTTCGGTGATTAAGTGAAAATCACGCCCTCACAGAATCAACAACTTACAGGCTTGATTCGGTCATTAAGTGAAAATAAAGTCGGGCATAACGTGAGATTTTCCTACAGATTTCGGGCATAACTTGAGTCTTTCCGCGTGGCTGTCTTTTCTCTTAATATCCATACAGCCCTCTTGATTTTATTGGAGGCGGCGATCGGAATCGAACCGATGAATAAAGGTTTTGCAGTCTTGACGAAGCTTTTCGCTCAAGTTCAGCTGTGTTTTCTTGTGTCTATTTTTATTAAGGTTTTCGGCATTTCGAGTTTGCCTGTGATCGCCTGGATTCGCGTCTATCTCGACTGGTAGTGATACAAGAGTGATATAAGAAAGGCCGACCCGACCTGCTGGAGATCGATAAAAGCCTCGTTCATCAAGCAGAACTCGTCTCGCTTTCGAGTTCTTCTGTCCACTCTGATTCGTAGTCATGAAACCCGCGATTCTAGTAACACTGTGTTCCGAATAGTGCTGGTGCCTTCATACAATCAAAACAACTTTTGGCGATGAAGATTGATTCTTGACAGGACGGAATGGCAAGCGTAAAAAGATTCCGTAACAGCAGGTCTTCGAACAGGCAGTGCTGAGACTTCACTAGATCAGCCCAAGTCCTCATGCGATAAAAACGTCCTCCTCCTCGAATGATTACTTGGCTCTTCTTTTCCTGACGCTCTCACGCGATCAATGGTGATAGTCAGATCGGTCTCCCGTTGAGCACGGCTTCCCATTCGGCCTCACAGAAGACGCCCAACTGCAAGTTGTCACGCAGGGAACCTCATGTTCGAGCAAGCTCTCCCACCGGATGGCTTCAAAGAGCGGCTTCACGCATCGTTAGAACGCGAGAGGCTGAATCTTCCCGCTATTCGTCGCGTCGCCAAACACCAGCCTGTATATATGTGTGGTGATGCAGCTGAGATGGTCTACTTCATTGAATCAGGCCGGGTCAAACTGCTGATGTTCTCACCGGAAGGCAAAGAATGCCTGCTCGCTATCTACTCGAAGGGCGACATATTCGGGGAGTTGTGCCTGGCGGGAGTAGGCCCACGGCAGGAGACCGCGATGGCAATGGAAGATACCACGCTGAAACGTGTCCCCATCTCCAGCTTCTTTCGCCATTTGAGCCGGAACGGCCTGGTTGAGGGTTTTGTAGATTACCTTTCCGCTCGCGTAGCCGATCAACAACTCGTTATCGCTAATTTCGTCACAGTCGATTGCGAACATCGGCTGGGAAGGACGTTGTTGTCTCTGGCGCATAAACTCGGCCGACGCGACTCTCGCCACACACGGATTGAATTGAAGATCACACACGACGAGTTGGCTATGATGGTCGGCACCACCAGGCCACGCATTACGAAATTCATGCGAGAGTTTCGCGCGCGCGACCTGATTGAAGTCACGCCCGATCACTTTCTGATCGTCAAGGAAAGTAAGCTGTCGGACTATCTCGCCCGGTCAGGCTAGACTAGATCAGCGGCTTCGGTCCCACCGCGGAATTTCTCTTAAAGAAGTCCAATATTGAACATACAAAGATCGTAGGCTCACGTATGGTCTCTTCGCAACTCCCTGATTCCCGACCTTCCATCAGTTGCATTTGAAAGTTGGTCAAGCACCTGAGCATCGAGCGGCTCCGTAATGCACTTGATCCAATCGCGAACGGGTTCTGGTGTGATTCCGAGATTGCCTGGCCTGCAATAGATCATTCGAAAAAAGAGCGCTCGAAAGTCTCGAAAAAAGGCTCGGGAGAGATTTTGGTGTTGCTTAGCCTCCAATGAAAACCTTGTGAAGGAGCGATACGATGAAACTAATGAGATCGCGGACATTTATCGTCCGAAGTTTTCTTTTGCTCACGGTGATTGTGATGTTGGGAGCTACCCAAACAGCCTTTGCTCAATGGAGTAGTCCAAGTCCTAACCCAAACAACAATATCTACTATAACGCCGGTAACGTCGGCATCGGCACGACGAGCCCTTTTACTAAGTTACAGGTCAATGGTGTTGCCACAATCTCCGCCGGTGATGTTGATGCCAACAATGTTGCTGGATGGAGGCTCCAAACGTATTCCGGTGATAGCTATCTGGATAATCACGGTGGGCATACGTATTTTAGGGTTGGAGCAGGTGCTTCGGAAAATGGCGCCGCCCGCACAGTAATGACCTTTGATAATGCTAAGGGCAACGTTGGCATCGGGACAACCTCTCCGGCCAGCAAACTGGAAATTGCCGCCTCATATCTTGCCAACGAGGAGCCAATAATAATTTTTCGACGGACGGACACTGGCGGTAGCTGGGGAGGCATGGAGTGGTACACAAGCGATGGAGTGAGAAGATGGGGAGTCCAGAGCAATTCCACGGTTGGACCCGACTTGGAATTCAATGAAGGCATTACCAATCGTGTAGTAATAAGAGCGGGCGGCAACGTCGGCATCGGAACCACCTCACCAACTGAGAAACTTCACGTCGCCGGAAACGGTAAAATTACCGGGAACCTCACGGTCGATGGCAACATTGCGGCCAAATACCAGGACGTCGCCGAATGGGTCCCCGCCTCCGAACCGATTACTGCCGGCACTGTGGTCGTCCTCGACTCGACCAAATCAAATCAAGTTATCACTTCTACGCAAGCCTACGACACTCGTGTTGCCGGCGTGATCTCTGAAAAGCCGGGCATCGCTCTGGGTGAAAGCGGCGACAACAAAGTCCTCGTTGCCACTACCGGCCGGGTGAAAGTCAAAGTCGACGCCAGCCGCGGCCCAATTCATATCGGCGATTTGTTGGTCACCAGCGAAGTGCCCGGAGTGGCGATGAAATCCGAGCCAGTGAACTTAAGCGGAATCCAGCTTCATCGTCCCGGGACGATTATCGGCAAGGCCCTCGAACCGTTGGAGAAAGGTCGCGGCGAGATCCTTGTATTGCTCAGCTTGCAGTAGGTTTTGTAACCGCCAATTCCACTATTGCAACCTCGATTCTCGTTTCGCTGAATTTCAAGGAGCGCTTCTGATGACACGCCTATGCTCTGCTCTGGTCACGTCCGCAGCGAACCTACGGTTTATGCGGAATCATCGTCTTGTTTATCTCTGCCTCGGCAACGTACGCCGAGCGCTGGGCCTGGCGCTAATAATCTCACTCTTAACAGCGTCAACGGCGGCAGCTCCACAAACGATTGTTAACGTCTCGAGAGAATGGCATGCGAGTCTGGCATTTTGGTGGCGCGCCAACGATCCGGGAAGACTGTATCGAACGTTGACAGGACAGGAATCGCACGGCAAAGCCCAGGAGAAGCAGGAAGAGCGCGGTATCCGAGTAGCGAAGATTCAAATATATCCTGGCGACGTCACGGTTAAGGTTGAAGAAAGGATCACGTTTGCCGCCGTTGCTTACGACAGAGACGGAAACGCAATTGGCGGTGTAAAGATGGATTGGAGCGCCCTCGAAGAAGGTCGCAACCATCAGGAGCCGATAACAGAGGAAGGGGATTTTGCATCTACCGCTCCTGGCACATTCAAGATCACGGTTGAGGGCGCGGGCAGGCGGGCCCAAGCCAGAGTTACGGTAATTGACGGTTCCAGACGAAGCGAGAAAGGCCCCTCGTTAGGAAGCCGACCTATTTCCAGCCGAGATCTTCCAAGCAATCAGTCTTCCCGCAATGCCAGCAGACAAAAAGATGAAAAAAGCGCTCACGCATCTCAACGAGGAAACGCGCGTACTTCGTCACGCGGTGCTCGCCAGCCGGTTTCAGCCTTGCCCAACCTTCCGTTAGATGGATGGGGAAGCGAGAATTACACTTACGCAGACGATCCTGGCAACCGCCGTGGAGATCCACCCGGAGCGCCAATGGATGATGGCGCGGGCAGTGGGAATTTCCAATTGGCTGCTCCGGTATTCGCTTCTTCAGGCCGGGGCATAGATATCGCGTTGGGTCTTGCCTACAACTCTCGCCTCTGGAATAAGAGCGGAAACAATATCAATTTCGACATCGATCGCGACTGGCCCGCGCCCGGATGGTCGTTGGGTTTTCCCAAGGTCGTGGACCTGGGCTTGGGTGGAAGCATGATCGTCGATCCTGACGGCACCCGTCATTCCTTCAAAGGCAACGTCACCCAATATAGCGAAGGAGCGATTGATTTTGTCGGCCATACCACCGACGGCACGCTAATCGATTATGCCAGCTACCGAAATGTCAGTGGAGTCTTAGCCTGGGCCGAAGTGAATATGCCTAACGGCTCCCAGATCCATTCAGACTCTAGCGAACACGCCTCGGTTAGGAGAAGAAATGATGAAGGGGACAAATAGAAGTTCCGGCCTAAGTGGGCGAGCTGCGATTACTCGCCGCGCGCTTTCGATCGCAATAATGGTTGCACTCTTTGGAACTTCGGTTCCTCCGGCAGCCGCAGCGTCCACGGCTCGAGAAACAGTGTCGCTTGCCCAGGCTGGAACGACTGCGCTGTTTGCAGATGTGTTGACTGGCGCGGAGACCGCTTTGGTTTCGGCTCAAAACCTCGGGCTGCTTGGCCAGGTGCTGCTGCATTGGTTTCGCTTGCTGGGAATTTCTCCCGGGGCTGGCGCCCCGTTGGCGACCAGAGATAGCCGTGGCCAAAAGCCGCGACCACAAGAATCAAAGGCCGATCGCGAAGCTCGCGTTTCGTCGCTGCGCATAAACCCAAGCGGCAAGGTCGAGCTCACATCGCAGCAGCCGATGTTATTCACCGCGATTCCCATTGACGCTGAAGGAACGCCGGTGCAGGGACTTCATGCCGAATGGCAATCAAGCGACACGCAAATTGTTTTCATCAAGAAGACTGGAGAGGCGATGGCTGGGAAGCCGGGACAAGCCACTCTAGTTACCAGAGCCGGGAGCATCTCAGCAACTGTAGCGGTAACGGTAAGCGAAGGAACCGGGGAGAGATTTGGTGGCAAGAAAAAGGAGAGCTCCAACCAAACCCTTAAGCGGCAAACGGACCAAAGCATTGTAGTCAAAAATGGAACCACGGTAGCGAAGCGGCACCACACTGCTGAGGTTGGCACCAGGAGCAATAACTCTCCGGTTAAGTCAGTCCTGACCTTGAGTCCCGCGCCCCTACGTGAGCCAAATGAAAATCCGCTTCCAGACGATGAAACCAATTCACTTTACCTGCCCGCGAACGCCGTAGGTTCTCCGTCGGGGAAAACTAAGCCAGGCGCTAATGTGGCCGCGGTCGCGACCGTAGGTACGGAGAATGGCGACCAAAACTACAGCTTCGCTCTGCCGATTGTTGGCACCTCGGGCCGCGGATTAGGCGTTTCGCTGTCGCTGGTCTACAACAGTCAGCTTTGGAATAAGTCTACCGCGTTTAATAACTCGACGCGGATGACTTATGACGTTGACTCCGGATGGCCCGCGCCTGGATTCCGGATCGGTTTTGGACAGATTGAGAATCAAGGCTCGTACGGACTCACGCTGACTGATCGCGATGGCACTCGTCACGCCCTCACTTACACAAGTGCGTTCAACTACGATACCAAAGACGGGTCGTTCATCCATTACAGCGGGGGCACGGGTTACGGCACCCTTTTCTATCCCGATGGGACCATCGTTTATTACGGCGCGGGCGGAGGTGGTTATCGCATCTATCCTACGCGAGTCATTGATCCTAACGGCAATTACATCGACATCAGCTACGCCGGGACGAATGGCGTCGGGCCGAAGATCTCATCGATCACGGACACGTTGGATCGACACATCATCTTCTACTATGCAAGCAACGGCGATCTGGTAACAATTACGGCTCCAGGTCTCAGTGGCGAGTCGGAGATGATGCGCTTTTATTACGCCGACGTAACCCTTGGCGCGAGCTTGTTTGGGTCCGGCATTTCCGTCAACGGTCCAGCCACAATACATACGCTTGAATCTATTTATCTGCCGGCAAGTTCGGATGGCACTGACGCGCGCACTGGTTACAAATTCAACTATTCCGCCTATGGAATGATCGGTCAGATTACTAAGTCGCGTGGCATGGCGGTGAGTTCGACGTCGTTTAGCAGCCCGGGTTCGGTCACGAGCGATGGAACACTAGCGGTGCAAACAACCTACAACTATTCCGCCACCGGCCTTAGTTTGACGGACGTGCCCAAGTACAGTGAACGCAGCGATGAGTGGGCCGGCCGCACCAGCGCCGGCAGTGCTCCGGTTTACACATTTGCGAATAGCCAGGGCACCAACGAAAAGATATCCACTGTCACTGCGCCTGATGGAACGGTCACCGAAGCTCATACAAAAGACGCGGCGGGCCAATGGGACGACGGGTTAGTGCAACAAATAACTGTGATGTTCGGCACCGCGACGCTTTCAAAGACAGTCATGGACTGGGAGCAAACTCCCGGCAGTGGCCCACCGCGCCTGGCGTCCGTACGAGTCACTGACGACGGTAGCACGCCGCGAACCAAGGCAACCGTTTTCAGCTATACCAGCTACAACAACGTTTCGGCTATGAGCGAGCGTGACTTCACTACTGACGGGTCGGTGTCAGGAACCGAAGTGAGGCGCACTGAAACGTCGTATATTACTTCAAGCAACTACATAAACCGCCATTTGCTTCGTTTGCCTGATACGATAAAAGTCTTTCCGGGGGGATCTTCAACTCCTGCCGGTCGCGTTGATTACGCTTATGACAATTATGGTAGTTCGCACGCGAATTTGACGGCCCGCGACGACATCATCATGCATGATCCGTCATACGATCCGTTTGCGCCGCTGGTTGAGAATTGTTATTGGGACTATTCTGGAGAGTTTCCCGTCTGGACGTGTGACTATTATAGTCCTTATGACCCTGCCACCGACTATCGTGGAAACGTGACCGCCGTCACTACGTATCCAGATGCCACCAGCAGTTCGGGTACGATCATCCATTCAACCACCTATGACATCGCAGGGAATGTCATGACTTCTCAGGTGGATTGCTGCCAGTTGAAATCCTTCACTTACTCAGGCGCAGGCACGAACGGGACTCACGATTACGCTTACGTAATCTCATTAACGACCGGCAACCCTGCCGGACTGCATCTGACAACCAGCGCTACCTACGACTACGACACGGGATTGCTTGCTAGCAGCACAGATGAAAACAATCAGGTAACCACAAATTACTACAACAGCGACTCGTTCCGATCCCATCACATTACTTATCCCGATGGTGGCGCTACTTATTTCACTTACTCCGACGCTCTCAGCGCGGACGCAAACGGCGAGTATCATTTTTACGCAGAGAGTGCCACTAAGCTGGATGGTTCCGGTGGTTCCACCCGTTATCTGACCGATCGCAGTTACTACGACGGCCGCGGCATGGTAGCGCGAACGATGAGCAACCACACCACAGCCAATGGTTGGTCGACCCAGGATGTCGAGTACAACTCGATGGGCCAGGCTTTTCGTGCAAGTAATCCCTATTTTGCGGCGAATGATACCGTGGCGATAAACTCCGCGGGTTATTGGACCACACGTTCTTTCGACCATCTCGGCCGAGTTACCAGTGTCACGATGCCCACTGGCGACAGCAGCCCATCTTCAACGACATCTGTAACGGCCACGTCAGACGGCATTTTCACTACGGTGACCGACCAGGCCAACAAATTGCGCCGGCAAAAAGTCGACGCGCTGGGGCGAGTAGTTCGTTCGGATGAGCCCAACTCTTCGAACTCGTTGGGAGACTACAACAGTCCCAATCAGCCGACTTACTACAATTATGACGTGCTCGACAACCTGGTCCAGGTCAGTCAAACCGACCAGAGCTCGGTGACTCAGAATCGTTACTTCAAGTATGACTCACTCTCGCGATTAATTCGCGAGCGTCAGGTTGAGCAGGAGACTAATTCCAATTACAACCTCAGTGACCCGCTTAACAGTTCCTGGACACGCAAGCTCGAATACAACTCCAGCGGTTTGGTTACCAACGCGTACGATGCGCGCGGAGTTGTCACCACCTTCGCTTATGACGACCTGAATCGTTTGCAGACGATTAGTTACTCTGATTCAACGCCTACCGCACACTACTTCTACGACTCGCAGAACCTGCCGAGCGGGGCTCCAACTGCATCAGCGCCTGATTCGTACTCACGGGGTTATTCCAACGGGCGCCTGGTCGCGATGACTTCCGGGAGCGGCGCGACCGGGACCTACTTTGGCTATGATGTCATGGGAAATGTGACCACACAGTTTCAACTCACTGGCGCAGCACCGGCCAAATACAAGTTGAGCTATGCTTACAACTCCGCCGGAATCTTGACCAGTGAAACCTATCCCAGCAACCGCACCTTGACCTACGCATATGACGATGGTGGACGGTTGCTGTCTATCGGGGATGGCGCCACTACTTTTGCCAGCTCCTTTGCTTATGAAGCCCACGGCGGCCTTGCTTCGGAAACGTTCGGCAACGCGATGGTGCACGCGCTTGAATACAACAAACGGCTGCAAGCGAATAAGGTTAAGCTTTCGCAAACCGTCAGCGGCACGACCACGGTTCTCCAGCAATCCGATTATCATTATGGACAATTCAACTCGAGCACCGGCAACGTCGATAGTAGTAAGAATAACGGTAAGGTTGGCAGTATCACCGGCACGATCAACGGTACGACGCAATGGCTGCAGGGATTCAGTTACGACGAGGTGGGCCGCCTGTCAAACGTTAAAGAGTTTCAAAGCGCGGACACTAATTCGCAGACCTATTCGCAAAGCTATACTTACGATCGCTTCGGCAATCGTTTTCAAAGCGCAAACTCGACGCTTAACGTGTCCGCGATCTCTTCTTCAGAGATTAACGCCGCAACAAATCGCTTCATCAACACCGGCTCAACGCCGACTACTTACGATGCAGCGGGAAACATTAAGCAGGACACGAAGTTTCGCGGTCTTAAATACGACTACGACGCCAATGGCCGCCAAACCACAGTGAAGTTGGCCGACGACTCAGTCATCCAAAGTGCCATTTATGATTGCACCGGACGGCGCGTCCAAACCACCGCGGGCGGCGTCACGCGCGCCTCGGTTTACGACGTCTTTGGTCAACAGGTGGCGGACTATCTCGGCAGCACCGGGAGTACACTCGAGCGAGAAAACATTTATCGTGGCGGACAATTGCTTGCCGTAGTTGAAATTAATTCCGGCACCGCGCCCTCCGAAATGACCGCGACTGTGTCCGCTAGTAGCGTCACGCTTAATTGGTCGGCTGGCGTGGGCGCCACTAACTATCGCGTGGAACGCAAAGGGGCCGGTGTCGAGTACAGTTCGATTGCCACCACTTCGTCGACCACTCTCGTCGACAGCGGGGCTGGCGCTACCAGCGCTTATCTCTATCGCGTGTGTGCCGCGAACGGCGCCGGCGCCTGTATCTCTGGCTACAGCAACGTTGTGCTTGGAGCGCGTCTGAACTTCAGTACTGACGCCACCATCACGACAATGGGGGACGATCCGAGCGGCGCTACGGTAACGTCCATGAAGGCCGCGCATATTACGGAATTGCGAACGGCCGTCAATGCCGTGAGGAGCCTCGCCGGCCTGGGAAACGCCACCTGGACGCACCCTGGTCTCGCTACTGGCGACGTAATCTACAAAGAAGACGTGAGCGACTTGAGGACGAAGCTCAATGAAGCGCTCACCACGCTGGGCCTGAGAATATCGACGTATATAGATGATCCGATGACTGGCGGATCAAATGGTACCTTGATTCGGGGAATACAAATTAAACAGCTGCGCCAATGCACCACCAGCGGGGGTTCTTGTTACAAGCCGATCCCTCAATTCGTTAAAGACATGTACCAGGGCATTCTGCACCGGCAACCCACTCAACAAGAGTTGTCGGATAGGACGAGCACGCTGGCCGTGGCGCAGTCGCAGGGACAGTCACAGTTGATCGCGGCGGCGCAGAGCCTCGCCACGGCACTGTCTAATTCTTCCGAATATGCAAGTCTATCAACCAGTAACGCGCAATTTGAAATCGATCTTTACAGCGGATTTCTGCAGCGCACCTACGACCTTAGCGGCTATGCCTACTGGCTGGACCAGATCAACAATCACGGGGACACTCGTGCCCATCAAATTCTAGCGTTCGCGCTCTCCGGCGAGTTTCTCGCCAATGTGTCAGCGCTGTGCTCAGCGCCGGCAGCCGGCGGCGGTTTGCGTTACATTCTGTCAGACCTCCAGGGCTCGACGCGCGCCGTAATGAACAACTATGGCGCCAGCAGCGCCGTTGTGGCGCGGCATGACTATCTTCCGTTCGGCGAGGAGATTGGATCAGGTCTGGGCTTGCGAAACGGCAATCAAGGTTTCGGCGCGAGCGATACCAATAGAACAAAATATGGTCTAGCGGAACGCGATATCACCGGTTTGGATCATACATTGTTCCGAAAGTACGAAAGCCTGTCTGGCCGCTGGACCTCTCCCGATCCTTACATGGGCAGCGCTAACATCGCCCAGCCGCAGTCGTTCAATCGTTATGCCTACGTGCAAAATGATCCGGTCAACTTCGTAGATCCTTCGGGGCTGATAAGAGTTTGCTACTACGACTATTTCTATACACACTATCAAGGCACGGCACCCGATGGAACTCCCATCGAAGGGACCAGAATTAATTTATTCGTCTCCTGCTTTGACTTTGATACATTTCGATTTGTGCCCAGAGATCCAGAGCCGCGCGGCGGTTTCGATTTCATGCCGCCGCGGAGGCCTGCGGCGCCAAAGGCCCCGGCTGTGGAGAAATGTGCACGCCCCGCGGAACTGAAAATGTTGGGAATAGATTGGAACGTCTTAGGCTTCCAGCACACCTGGATCAGGACGCCGACAAACGAAGCCGGCGCTGGTCCAGCGGGAGGCGGCGTTCCGGGCCAGGGAGGATCCAACTCGCCTTACAAGACTCAGATGACGATGAATAGTCATGCAGGTCAGGGAGATAAAGAGGGCGCGAACTGCACGACTGTGCCGAATGTTAATCTTGACAAGGTTAACGCGCAGCTTGAGCTTGGCAGGCCTTTGGGGCGGTTCCATCTGCTCAATAACTGCCAAACGGTAGTTGCCAGCATAATACGCAACGCAACACCGCCAGAACCTCGGCCGACTGACCCATTGACGAAACTCCCTGTTGGAACTCAACCCGTGTCGTCATGTCCGTATCCGCAGCACCCTTGATTTCAACCGCAACTTCGAAGAGGATCAAGGCATCAAGAGGTCATGAATGAGATTGTTGCGGAAACGTGGGGCTATTGCCCTATTGATGGGTGTATTACTACTTATCTCATCAGCTTACATCTTTGTATGGACATGGTCGGTAGCTAGTCTGAGATGTGTGGCTTGCGACTGCCGCTACGAATTGAATTCTGGGAATCCTGACTGCCGTTTGCCGGCCCTGTTGTTGATTCTATCCCTGGTTACATTTATTGGAGCCATTGGCGCTCTTTGTCTGGCGTGGTTTCAACGGAACCGAACTTTGCGGTGAAAAGGAGACACTCGAACCACTCAAAGTTGAACTGCGAACCACAAAGTTGAAGTCAAAGTTGAACTGGAGGGTCAGGCTTGCGATTTTGCGATTCGCGGTCATTCGCCGCTCAGGTAGTGCCGAGTGATCTCCGAAGCTAGCTTACTGGTATTTGCGTTGTCGCGCACCTTCCGTCGAGCCGCATCGTGCCGTCGACTTAGAGCTGACGGACTAATGCCAATAATTTCCGATAGCAGCTTCATGCTCGCACTCATTTGCAGCCCAATCAGGATTAGCATTTCCTCTGCCATGATGGCGGGCCCGCTCTTGCTTCTACCGCAAAAGTCTTCTCTCGGTATGCTACAGACTCTTTCCACTCCCGAAACCAGTCGATCAGGTTCGACCTCGCCGGGAACCGTTTTTCTTAGCATCTCGATTTGATCTACCAGTTTCACCGATTCGGTGAATCGTCGCGTCAATAAACTCCTCACTTCCAAGAATTCGGCCTTCGTCGGCGGCATAGAATTCTCCACAATGGCCCTGCTTGATTCGCGCCTCCACGAATTTCCGGTAGCTGTCGCGCGCGACCTCTTTCCTGGCGCCGAAATGACGAAGCACCGGGTCGACATCAACTGCTCCCGCTGGCTCCATACCCAGTAAGCGCGTTGCGTACCGCGTTGGATCAGGCGCTGGGCGCGCCGCCTTCGCCCGGGTACGCTTCCGGTCTGGCTCAGGGACAACCGATCAAGGCGATTCATATTCAGGAGTTGCGGAATCGCGTGCTGACAGCATGGAACGGCGGCGCCAATTCATGTGCGCCGGGACAAACCCTGCTCATCGATCAGTTCGTTAAGAACTTTTACCAGGGCGCATTGGCGCGACAACCGAACGGGAACGAGTTGCAGTCATGGAGCAGTCAGTTGCGCCAGGCTTATTACCAGGGACAGACACAGTTGCTTGGCGCAGCGCAGTACCTGGGCCGGCAGCTCTTCAAATCATCCGAATATGCCGCTCGCAATCGCGACGATCATTGGTTTGTCTACGATCTCTACTGGGCCTATCTGCAACGACAGCCCGATCAGGCCGGCTGGGACTATTGGACGGGGGAAGCGGCAAAGGCCAATGGCCACGAAAATGTACGCCACGCATTTGAAGATGCGGGTGATATTGAATTTGTCGCCAAACTTGCCAGCCTCTGTCCGGGCTTCGCTGGCGCAGTGCCGATCCCGCTGGATGGACTGGCGAATTTAACCTACGACGCTGCGACCAACCATATCACCACCGGAGGCTTTCAGTATGACGCTGTCGGAAACCAGACGCGCACCGTGCGAGCAGACGGTTCCGCGCAGAAGTTCCAATACGATGCCGCGAACCGTTTGATTCAGGTGCGAGACGATTACGGTTATGTGCTGGCGACCTATACCTACGGCGATTCAAATGAACGATTGATCGCAGATGAAAGTGGACTGCGGACTTATTACGCTTGCGATGCCGGCATGGAGTACGTTGAGACTGGCAGCTCCATCACGCCGCAGTGGTCGAAGACTTACATCTACCTCGGCGCCAGGTTGCTTTCAACGCTGACGCCTAACGGATCCGGCGGCGAGTTAGTTCAATATCACCACCCGGATCGTCTCGGCACGCGTCTGGTCACGAATGCGCAAGACTCTACCTACTTCGAGCAGGTGACATTGCCTTTTGGTACGGCTCTCGACGCCGAATCCACCGGCTCAACCAACAGAAGATTCACCAGCTATGAACGTTCGTCGGCAACCGGCCTCGATTACGCCGTCAATCGCCACTACGACCCCCAGCAGGGACGATTCACGCAGGTCGATCCGATCGGGATGAAGTCCACAAGTCTTGAAAGTCCTCAGACGCTGAATCTATATGCCTACTGTGCGAATGATCCGGTGAACAACACGGATCCAAGTGGCCTGGGGTTCTTTAGCTGGCTCGGCAAACTCTTCAAAGGAATTGGCAAAGTCTTCAGTGCTGTAGGTAATGCAATTGCCAGGGTGCTCAACAACCGTTGGGTGCGCATCGGCGTTTTCATTCTTAGCTTCTTCTCTGGACCGTTTGGACCGATAGCCGCGCTTGAAGTCTACAACGCAGTGGCCGACATCGCAGGTCAATTGCAGTTATACGGAATGCTGCTGCAAGGAAAACTCAAACTCAAGACTTTACTTCTTGGCTACATCGGTTCTTATCTTGCCACGATAGAGAACGCAGTCGTCGAGAGTCTTCAGGATTGGTTTGCCAAGGGAGTTCTGACGGGCCACTTCTCCTTCAAGGGCCTCTTCAAAAGTGCGGGTCAGGGCTTGTGGCAAGGTCTCAGGGATGCTGCCAATCAGTTGTTGAGATACCGCGATAAGCATAAGAACTCTTTTTGGAAAAGACTTCTTAATGCTCTGATTCCAGGCTACGGTCACTGGTGCGCGCCGGGTATGGGCGCGGGAGCGGATGAAGACAGGGCTGGAGTTGACTTGATCGATGAAGGCGGGAGCGACAGTAGTGGGTATGAGGGATGCCGAGGTCACGAGTACCCGGAGGGATCCAGTAACGCCGAGCGCCTCAAGAAGGATGAGACTTTCTTCAAGTACTTACTGACAAAGGGTTTTCCTAGAGTGCACTTGGTAAATATTGCTTTCGGTGGGGGACCGTCGGTGGGCACCGTCTACAAGTTTAGCGCCATCCCCTTTTTCGGCGGTCTCATAGTTTCCCGATGGGCGTACAAGCACCGTCCGTGATGCAAAGCGTCCATATACTAAGCCAACTCTTCAGCGCAAGGCTGGGTATGACTGTCGCAGCATCGTTGATAGTGGTGACGGTGGAACGCCGACTGGGGGGTGTGGACCCGTACGCAAAGGCGGCGTCCAGAGAGCGCCTCGGGAACTGAAGCCGAGGATCCGGCTGGGGGCCACAAGCGACAGAATGGAAACCAAAACCGGGTCAGGGCTGCGATTCTGCGATTCCCGAGTTGTTTGCGCCCTTGAGCGAGATCGATGATGATTGTCTTCGGTTCGTTGCGGTGTTCCGCATACTCTCAGTCGATCAAAAGACTAGACCTTTGCTCATAGTCGTTCGTGAATGAGCAAGCGTTATGAGCGAATAAAGGTTTCTTACACTTCGGCAAAATGTCCGGTACGATTTGGTCTGTTGGAAGGTTTGGTTTCACTGGGGTTTGGATATTTTTGGTGCATTCGTTTGCCCAAGTCAGCGCTGTCTTGCCCAGGTTGTGACACAACACTGACCCAAACGGAAAACGCGAATTCAAGCTAGCATCGCAAATTATTCAATTTATTAAAGTTGTGGAGGCGGCGGTCGGAATCGAACCGACGTGTAAAGGTTTTGCAGTCTTGGCGAAGTTTTCGCGCAAGTTCGGGCGTGTTTCCTTGTGTCCAGTTTTATAACGTTTTCAGTATTTCGAGTTTGCTTGTGATCGCCTAAATTCGGCTCTGTCACGACTAGCAGTGATACAAGAGTGATCCAAGGAAAAGCAGTATCATCATCACGATGCCTCACGGTCATTTTCAATCTTCAACATTTCCCAATCTTAGATCGCTGCCTGTCGAGTAATATGATACCGCGATGTCCCGGCCAGGGGATTCAAGTCTTTGTCTAAAAAATGCGAAAGGTTTATCACACGCGTAACACAGGTAATCAAAGTCACCAAGCTTTAATTGCTGCCGTGAAAGTATCTCGTCTGGTGCCCAGATTGCTGGAGTCAATGCTGGCGCCGATCAAGCAATTGGCGGCTATCAGAGAGGCGCGGCAGAAGCCGAGGTGGAGTAGAAGCAAATTATCGCAAGGAATTGGATGCAAACCGGATCGTTTATGACAGCCAGGTTAGTGCGGCTGGGCAAACGCGCGATGCCGGATTCCAAGCCGCTTCCTTACACCAAGCCGCCGCCGTCATTGCTGCCGCGAGGTCGCAAGAGAAGTTGGTCATGGAATGCGAATAAGACTTTGATTGTGACTTCATTTAAAATGACAAAGAGAAAATCATCCGTTGCGACCGAGGCACTTGTGCCCGTCGAATTGATTGAGCGTCAAATATATTTCGTTCGAGGTCACAAGGTGATGCTCGACAGTGAACTCGCCTAACTGCCCGCTGGTTGCGACTAGTCCTTTATCTCAACAAATCTCAACAAATCTGTTGACATTCCGCCTCGTCTGCCTTACCTTGGCTGACCTTACAAGCGGGTTTTGAGATTCTAACGGCTGACTCCCGAGCTGCTCTCAAGACAACTCACGGCTCAGTCAAAATCATTCACCAGCGTTTGCTGTCTCAACGCTCTTTGCTCACAAGGAGTTCCCGATGCGATTCTCCCGTCGCTTTTTGCGTGTGCCTCAGTGGATTCGTCTGTTCGTCTGTCTAACAATCGTAGGCAGCTTCATCCTTGGTCGGTTGCCGTTGGTGAGCTCGAGTGCAGCGAATACTTTCGTCGCAACTCAGAGTAGCCAGACAAACGGAAAGGCGAGGAAAGTGAACCCGGCGCCGCCTCAGAAAGGTCCGCCACCGTTCACCCTGCCGAACCTGAACGACATCAAACGTCAGCCGCAGCAAAAGCCCGAAGCACCGCCACCGATTCCCTCTACTGTGAGGTCAAAGCGAAAACCGCTGGAACCGTGGGACGGCAAGAAGATTGGTGCACCGGGACGCAGTAAGACGATGGCTGCCGTGAGAACCGGCAGCCCAAAAGTGAGCAGCGCCAGGTTAAGCAGGATTGCCGCGTCACACCACGCGAGGCCAATCGCCGCGGGCGGTCCGAGATCTACATTCGGCCCTCCCACGTCTCTACCTGACGATCAGTACGTGCGACATTTTTTGGCCGCGGCAATTCCCAATTACCAGGAAAGCGAGGTCATCTATTGGACGAAGATCCTGCGCTCGGCCGAAGCGCGGGGGCTCGATGCCTTACTGATGGCTACGCGCGAAATGGGACGAACCATTTTCGAGTCTGCGGCCTACTACGATCGGGGCCGCACGGACCATGAATACGTATACGATCTTTATCAAACCTATATGATGCGCGAGCCGGATAGCGGCGGCTGGGGATTCTGGGAGAGTACTATGCCGCCTCCTCCGAGCGGACGCGCGTTGCAGCGCGAGGCCTTCCTGGGCGCATCTTCTGAGTTTTCAGACCTCGTCGCCACGCTCACCTCCGGAGTAGCCGTTTCCGGCGATGCGGGTTCGCTCGTGACTGCTTTGGTCGATCCCCTTAATCAAACCGGCGACCAGTTGGCGGCGCGTGATTGTGAATGGAGTGTGCCGCTGCTTAGCCTGCCCGGCCGCGCCGGTCTCGACCTCGGTCTCAGCCTCTCTTACACATCGCTAATCTGGACACGCTCCGGTTCGTACCTCTATTTCGATGAAGATTACAGTCCGATCAGTCCGGGATTTCGGTTGGGCTTTGCCTCGATTCAGGGACCCTATTTCGATGCCCAGGCCAGCAAGAAGGTCTACATGCTGGTCAGTTCGTCGGGTCGTCGGGTTGAGCTGCGGCAAACCGCCACGTCCAACGTTTACGAATCAGCTGATTCTTCTTACCTGCAAATGACGGACAACGGCAACACCCTTATGTTGCGCACCACCGAGGGCACGCGGATAAGCTACGAATTCGCCGGCGGATGGCGGGCGCAACAGATCGTCGACCGCAACGGAAATTATCTTTCGATCAGCAATGACTGGCGCGGCGACATTCAAAACATCACCGACACGCTCGGGCGCGTGATTAACTTCAATTACGACAGCAATGCAAATCTAAATTCGATAACGCAAACGTGGAACGGCGCCACCCATACATGGGCGACCTTCGATTGGGGTGCGCCCGTAGTCATGAATGTGTCAGGGTTCACGGGCCTGGTGGTGGGCACGCACAATGGCGAATCAATTCCAGTGCTCAGGCAAGTAGGCCTGCCAAACAATTCGTATTATACGTTCGACTACAATGCGGTAGGACAAGTAAACCTGATCAGTCGCTACACCTCGCCCGATCAAACCCGGCGTTCATACATGATTTATGATTTCGACGGCTCAACCGTTGATTGTCCAAGGATTAACAGCACTCGAGTGTGGGCGGAGAATTGGAGCGGTGGTAACGGTGTGCCGTACGAAGTCACCACTCAATACGCTACCTATCCCGACGGCTGGCGCCAGATGACTTTGCCCGACGGCTCGGTCTATCAGCAGTTGTATGGGACTGGCTGGCAGAAAGGATTGGTTATAGAGAGCGGCATGTGGGGCAAGAGTGATCCCGCCGATCCCAATAGTCCTTTCGTGCGGCAAAAGTGGATTACTACTCAATGGACTCAGGACGATACCTCGGTTTCCTTTCCCATCAATCCCCGTGTGCAGGAGACGAATGTTTATGACCCGAGTAACCATCGCCGCCGGACCGTGATCCAATATCAGGGAGCGTTCGGTTTGCCCTGGGTCGTAACCGAGTACGACTCGTATGCCACCACCCCGCTGCGGAACACGATGTTTGAATACATCAATGACGCGACTTACACGGACCGGCGCATCATCGGTTTGCCATACCGGCAAACCGTGTACGATGGCGGCTGGAGTCCGTTTGCCCGTACTACCTATGGCTACGATGATGCTGCACGAATTCAGTCGCAGGCTACAGATGCTTCCATGCATGACCCTGCCTATAACGTGAGTCATCTGACGCGAGGCAACGTCACGAGCATCTCGCGCTGGGATGCAAACGATATAAACAATCAATCAAAGACGCTGACGACGTTAATGGCCTACGACGCCGCTGGAAACTTGATTTCAACCACAGATCCGTTGGGCCATCAGTCCTCGTTCGGTTACACCGACTCGTTTTCCGACGGGGCGAACCACAACAGCTTTGCCTATCCCACCGTGTTGACGGACGCGGACGGTTATTCGTCTTACCTTAAATACAACTTCGACTACGGCTTGAAGACGCAGGTGCAGACGCCGGCTCCGAACACAATTCAGAACACTCCGGGTCCGGTCCAGACAATCAGTTACGACGATGCGCTCCGTATCGATCGGGTCACTAACGCGAGTAATGGCGCCTACAAGCGGTATGTCTACAATGCCCCTTGGGTGCAGGAATTCCGCAGCGTGAACAATGTCGCGGACGATACGTATCGAAGTACCTTGTTGGACGGCGCGGGTCGGGTCATCGCCGAAGCCGCTGACAATCCCGGCAGCGCAGGCGGCTATCGGGCCCAACTGACGGTATACGATGCGATGGGGCGGGCAATTCAGCAATCCAATCCTACCGAGATGAACGGTGCGTGGGTTCCCTCTGGCGACGATGCGGCGGGTTGGATTTGGAGTTCACAGACTTTTGATTGGAAAGGCCGGCCGCTTGAGACGACTAATCAGGACGGCACAATCAAATATGCGAGCTACGATGGTTGTGGGTGCGCCGGCGGTGAAGTCGTCACCCTCACGGATGAAATGGGCCGGCAGCAGAAGGTTTATTCAGACGTGCTGGGACGGCAGTGGAAGACTGAAGTGTTGAATTGGAATGGCTCGATCTATTCGACCACCACCAATACCCTTAATGCTCTCGATCAGGTCACCAACATTCGTCAGACTGACAACGCCACCGGCGCTTTTCAGGACACGATTACGAGTTACGACGGCTACGGCCGATTGTCTACCAGGCATTTGCCGGAGCAACAGGTAGATCCCAACAATCCTTCTTCTACGGATCACACGACCTGGTCTTACTACGCAGACGACACGATGCAGTCGATGACGGACGCACGCGGGGCGAGCGCGACTTACATCTATAACAATGGCCGGCATCTGGCGAATGAGATTCACTACAGCGCACCTTCCGGCATAACTCCGACATCCAACGCGACGTTCGACTACGACGCGGCTGGAAACAGAACTTCGCTGACCGATGGGCTTGGCGCCAAAACCTACAGTTACAATGAGCTTTCACAATTGATGTCTGAAACGCGCACGTTCAACGGTGTCGGCACGTTCACTCTTGGCTATACTTACAATCTCGCCGGCGAATTGATGAGCATCACTGATCCGTACGGAGCGCAGATCAATTACGCGCACGATACGACTGGACGACTAACAGCCGTGACTGGATCCGGTTTCGGTGGCGTAACGCAGTACGCCTCGAACGCGCAATACAGGGTAGGAGGAGGTCTCAAGCATCTGGATTACGGCAACGGCTTTGCAATGACGACGAGCTTCAACCCCCGGCTGCAAGCGGCGGCGTTCGAAGTTTCGAAACCGGGTACGAATGTCATCAGGAAGCAGTTCCAGTATTACGACGATGGGCAACTCAAGTATGCGCAGGATGAGTTGGATCCGAAGTTCGACCGTTCGTACGAACACGATTTCATGGGCCGGATGGTATTGGCCAAGACAGGTGCAGAGGCGCGCGGGCTAAGCGAATTCAATGCAAACAATCGCCCTTATCGCGAGAATTTTGGTCATGACGCGTTCGGGCATCTGCCGGGTCGCGACACACTGAACTGGACCCAAAGCTTTTCCAGCGGGAGCACCTATCAGAACAACCGCAATGTTGACGTCAATTGGCATTACGACGCGCAAGGGAATCTGACGAGCGAGGGAAGTACGGTTTATGACTACGACGCTGCCGGACGGACGACCCAGGTGACAATGCCAGCCGCAGATCAGACCACGCAGTGGTATGACGGAGATGGGCAGGTGCTCAAGCAGGTCAGGTATCTCTGGAACGCGCAAACCGGCGCGTATTGGGCCAACCCGGCGCTCTTCAAAATACTTATCCGGTCTACCGTGCTGGGTGGACAAGTAGTGACCGAAGTGGACAATGGCGGACAGAAGTCGCGCACCTACGTGTACGCAGGCGGAGCGAGGCTGGCCTGGCAGAGTATTTGGTGGGACGGGTTCACGCCGACACAGGTTGTGCAGTGGGAACATCGCGATCCGAGTGGCGGGAGTTTTCGGATGACGGATGTACCGGGGCAGAATTTTTACTTCGAAGAGGCGCAACCGGCGGAACTCGATCCAGCGGGCGCGAACGTGCAGCTTGCGAATCCCTACACGGGGCCGGACCCGCCGCCGGACCCGGAGTCGTTTGCGGCCTATCCGAGTTTCTCCAGTCCAGCCCACCCGGATATGACTTACACGGTCGACGGTATCAGAGTCACTTTGGATAGTTTTCTTCTCCACATGGGATTCACGGCGAAAAATCCGATGGTCTTACTGGATATGGCCAGAGACGAGACCGCTGCGCCGATGCCCCGGCCTTCAGGACCACCGCATCTGACTCCATTCAACGATCTGCGTGAGCCTTATCGTCCGTTCGATGCGAACTTCGAACGACCAATCGGCTCTCCGGGTATCAACAACCTTAACGAACTAATCTCGTTAGTTAATATCCCGCAGAGGCCGACGACTGGTCGTCAGACGAGGGCCGGCGTCGCTCAGGTTCGTTGCCCTCCAGCTGGAAAGGAGTTAGAAAATAATCCAAAAGTCAGAGAGAAGTTGAAAGAGGCTTTCGCTCTATCGAAACAGGCTGGTATCGAGCGGGGAGGTTGGATTTATTGGAACCGTGCAACGAGGGCAATCATGCCGCTTATTAAAGATCCGCCGACCAGGGATCCACTTCATCCCGAGCTCAGCGATTCATATTTAAAAATATTCCTTGGTAGTCCGCCTGGAGCGCCCAAAGGTTGGTACATCGTTGCCGACTTCCATGCTCACCTTGAATCGGGAGGACCTGACGACCATGATATCGGCCTGGAGTTTCAGCGTGGCGTTCCCGGAATTATTATCGACCCAGAACGAACGTGGCATTACGGGCCAAATCGTGGTGTCTGGCTAGGCAGGATTCCTGGATGTCCATAGCGTTCGAAAGACCGAGATGGCTCCAATTACGTTGATATGGGATTCTGTTGCCGAGGATACTTGAACTTTGAATGCAAGGTAATTAGGGTCAGGCCTGATATTTGCGATTCTCACAAGGCTTCAATTTTGCGCTTTCAGCTACAATGACATGAGGGCCGGGCCGGACCCGCCGCCGGACCCGGTGTCGTTTGCGGCCTATCCGAGTTTCTCCAGTCCGGCCCACCCGGATGTGACTTACTCGGTTGACGGTATCAGAGTCACTTTGGATAGTTTGCTGCTCCGGATGGGACGTGCGGCGAAGAATCCGATGGACTTACTGGAGATGAGCCGAGACGAGAGCGCTGCGCCGATGCCCCGGCCTTCAGGACCACCGCATCTGACTCGCTTCAACGGTCTGAGTAAGCCTTATCGTCCGTTCGATGCGAACTTCGAACGACCAATCGGCTCTCCGGATATCAACAACCTCAACGAATTAATCTCGTTACTTGACATCCCGGCTCAAGGGAAAAAGTATCCACCTCTTACAAAGTCGGATCTGATTATTGTGGGCGGTTCACAATCTTTCGACAGGAACCGAGATGAAATAGAATCGAGCCTGATTGACATAGCGAACAGCCAGGCATGCTCCGACGCCTTTCAGAAGTACGGCTTGCGAAAACCCTACGACATAATACGGTCGGACAGAATCAAGATTACGTCCCAGGCATTTCTTAGAGATCGAAATGCGAGCCGCTCACTCCAAATTAGCCAAGCTTCCATCGATACGGCTGCCTACAAACTATCGGATGGGTTTCTTACAAAGGGCGCGGCTACCTACACGGTTACGGAATCGGGCCAGGCACCTGTATTAGTGGTTGGCCAAAATATCTTAGGTCCAAAATATAATGGAATAAAGTCCGTGTTGATTCACGAGTTCATTCACGCGGCGGGGATGCCGGGAAACGGCGGTGGCCTCAATGGCGATCTGACCGGCTTCAAGGGTTATAAGGAAATTGAAGAGGCCTGCGGCGGTAAGAGCAACTAGTTTAGACGAGGCTTGGAAGCGTTTTGGTGTGGGTGGCGGCTGATTCCGCTAAAAAGGTGCCGCATTCCGACTGTCATTAGCCACAAGCCAAGCAAAGTGCCCGAAGGTCGATAGAGGGGCATGAGGGACTGTTGTAAAGCGTAAGCTTTGTCCACCGGCGCATAATCGAGCCAACGTTGGACTGCAACGTTAGAGAAGAAAATAAAGACGTAGAGAGCCAGAGCTGAAGTGACGATCAAGCTCCAGGCCGTCTTCAGCCGGAAGGTCAGAGAGGCTATTACCAGTACCAACGAGCATCCCACAGGTGTCCAAAGAAAGTACTTTCCACAACAACCCACCAGCCAGCGACCCGGCAAATATGTATTGCTGACTTCCGCAATATAAGTCAACAAAGCCACAAACAAGGATAGCGCGAGAATAATGTTCTCACTTCGAAGGGAGCGCAGCATGGGATGCTTACGCGTTAATATCTGGGCCATTGCGGTCCTCCACTTGTTCGCGAGCTACTGAAAGCCCGACGCGAACATCCTCAAATTAGCAAGAGCACAAGAATCTTCCAGCAGACTTCTCCAGCCGACAGGCTCTATCTGGTAACGTCACGTCATATCGATCTTGTTCATGCCGACAGAACCTTCAGTGGGAGTTGCGATTCTCAAATTCCAAAACGTATGTGTACAACCCTTCAACGGATAAAAGGGTGCCGCCATCCGTCCACAAGACAGCAGTCTTTTCAACGTATTCCGCGTTTGGATCGGCCTTGAAGGTTGCTACCACTCGATGGCCGGCCGATTGGCGTGCAGTCGCTGAGATCGGACCTTCCTGAATAATGCTGGTTGCCTCCTTCAGCTTTCTCGCCAGCGCAGCTTGCGCGAGTTCTGGCGTCGCATAATGTTCGGTTCGCGCCCGCAACGTCTCACAGTCGGAAGACTGGATTACGCGATCCTCATACTCAACGCCGTCCGGGGACTGACTCTTCGAAGCTTTATGGTCTCGAAAGTCAGGTTCCCTGTTGGTACGGTTCGCGCCAACGTTTGACTGGCCGGTAGATCGCGCGACCTTTTCTCGAACTCTAACAGATGGCGCAATGATGAGGAACTTATAGCGTGGAACTGTGAACCGCTATTCGAAACGATCACCGAGTACCCTTCGGTTTGGCTCGGTGTGTCAAATCGCAGAACTGCTCTTTGTCCGACTTGCCGACCGAGGTCGTCGAAGGCCGAGCCCTGGTCAACAATCTCGGAGGCTTTTGCTATCTCGCCTTGTACGGCGGCCAGAGCGCGCGCGGCAGAGTCAAAAGAAACAACTTTATCCGAAACGGTGACACAGTCTGACGCTTTAAAGTGGTAATCAGCAAATGTGAACCCATCATGCGTGCGCCCGTCGACGACCGCAATCTGGCGGAACGTTAGAGATTCTTGTGAGCGATTCTTAAGGGCCGTGTTGTCACTGCCGACTATTTTTGCTGGCGCCGTGGCTTCAATCTTAGCTACCTTGAATTCGTACTGGAGTTCAGTGAAGTCTTTTCGAAGTCCAGGCGGGATCGCTCTGAATAAACCAACGGCCAATACGGGCAGATGAACGTTTCCTTCTCTTGCCGACGGACTGCCTGAGACAATCTCGAGTAGTTTTTGACTGCTATCAGTCTCGCGATCGAATTCCAGGGAGGGTTCGAACACCACGTTGACTAACGGGTGTCTGGGAACACAGTTAGCGTCGTAGAAAGTAACGTAGTCCTGGAAGCGGCCCAGCGTGCTATTCACTCTGATGGTCCGGGAATCGAAGGCACCGGGATTCTTTAACAAGTCGCAGAAGCTTACTGTCATTATTCCCGGCGACGCGTCCGGAACGGTCGAAGCGTTCACGGCATTTGCGTAGACTTTCCCGAGCACATACCGTGGCCAGTCTTTCCTGAGGATAAACAACGTACTCACCGACACCGTCCCAATCAGCAGGAGCGTCGTCAAGTATGAGGTCTTGGAAACAGCCATCCTTGTCAGATTTTTTGGAGTGTCCATCATTTTTTTGTGAGGCCAAATCATTCAAAATTTTTAGCTTCAGGTCTCATCAGAGATCGATGGCCCAAAGCCTTGGTCGGCGGCGCCTTGATTACCGAAGTTTTCCGGCCACCGATTCGCCCTGTTCCGCACGCTCAATGCGAATGATCGAAAACTCGGAAGGATATCCGTCCAGATGACCGTAAGGTCCGCTTGGCGGTCCGGCAAAGCGGCCGACAACGGTTACCAATGCGGTCCCCGCAGAACGCGTGCGGGTGGGTTTAATAAGTTCCGTCAATTGCCGCTTAACTCCCTCGTCGCTATAAACATAGGATGGATCGTATTCGACCCACACGGGAGCAGTCGGTTCGTTTTCGCAGGTTGCATCATAGAGGAACTGATTCTCATGATCGACGTGCAACAACGCTCGCGTACGAACCACTGTTTTATCGAAAGCGGATGGCTTTCGAACGATCTCACACCACGGCACCGCCGGCGCTTTCTGGATTGTTTCTGTCATACGCGGCGGACCTTGAATGTCGTTCACGCTGGGCGTGTGACTCGTGCATTGGGTGAATAGGATCAGAATTGGCACAATTAACAACAATACCGGTAACCGTGCCTGCTGCGGGCGCGTGACATTGACAACCGGTGTTCGTGAGGCGTGGGAATACATAGATTGTCGCATATTGGCTCTCTCGGATTAGATGACGCAGTTAATACATAGGCATTGCCCTACTTTGAATTCGGCTTGTTACCACCTGATTGAGTAATGGTTAGCGATAGCATAGTTGATCGTCGAGTTGGCAAGGAGCCGGTTACTTTCTTCAGAGCTAGTTGAGTTGTTTGTGTATTATCTTGCCGGTACCTTTTTCAATTACGTATTTCGGAAAGCCGGCGTTGGGAAAGTCCACAAGACGCTCGCCGGTGTGCATCTTATAATCGAATACTACCCGCCAGGAGTTGGTCAACTCACAAGCGAAAACTGCATACTGGCTTACTGCCTCTCCTTTAGGCTCATACGTCTTTTCGGCATCTGTCGTAGCAACCTGGATTGCTCGGTCTCTCCCGGTTTGAGGTTGACCAGCGGATTCGATTTTTGAACCCTGGGGCAATACCTGACTACGAATAATCCTTCCCGATAACTTATCGATTACGTACTCGGGTCCGCCTCCATCGTAAATCACACGCCAGAACCGCACCTGTTCGCAAGGCACGACGTTAAAGCGCCTCAAGGATTTATAACTTCGCAGCGCTTTCCGCCTTGCTATGGTAATCGCGCGAGATCGTGAAATCCCCTTCACCAACTCGGGGGAATCCGGTTTCGCTGGTCGACGTTTTGCTTTAATAGCGTCATTTTTCGCGAGCGAAGGCCCTTCCTGAACCACCACGCTATCAGATTCGGAATAACGTGAATTAACAACAGCCGCAAACGACTTTGACGATCCCGCCTGGACAAACAATGCCTCGGAACTCACAGGGTTCTTTTCGGCAACCAGCTTTCCTTTGCCGTCGGCATGATTGCGGTTCGCACGCGACACCGGGCCACTGCCTTCAACTTGCTGAATCATGAACTCGTGCCTGTAGCTGTTTTGGTGACCGTAGCGTTTTCCGCTAAAAAAGCTGGCCCTAGAAGATCGCGTTGATCCAACTTTTCCTGCGCCGGCTGGTTTGTGACGTGAAGCAAATTCATAAGCAGTTTGCCCGAACTCATTTATCGAATGTATCAGGCCCAGAGGTGGATCATCTCCCAAATTCTGGTCGACTCGCGAGCGAGCAGTATTCGCTCGTGCAGCCAAATCAGGTTCCTGGGCGAAGGTTCTGTCGGCATGAACAAGATCGCGCGCAAGTAGTGCGCATGAAGAGATCAGCATTAGAAACACGAGCCTCTGCAGTCGCGTAGCTTGAACGTTATGCTTAGAGTTGATTAGAAGCGCGCGGCGACAGTTAGCAGGAGTGAGGTCATCCATAGTGAAGTAGGTGTCCTATTTTGAGAGTGGTGAAGAGCGTCTTACATTTCGGACTCGTGCGTTCAGAATTCGATGAGAGTTGCCAAATAAGAACACAACCGAAAGTGCGCCGACACGCGACGCCATGAGCGTGACCTTCGATCGGGAACTGAAACTCATTGATGCTGTAGGTTCGAGTGAGAACCCTTTTTGCTTGCGACCGTTTGCCGGAGGAAAGAGCTTTCACTCGATTCCCTTTGAACGTCTGTCGTTACCTCGCGGCGCTTATAGATCGTATGAAAGGCTTAATGAGACAGGAATTTCGCGCGATAACGTGGGCGCGAGTTTAGCACTTCAGAAAAATTCAAACAAGCTTTTAATGACGATGCTTTCACAAAAATATTCTGCGGGACAAAAAGCCTCGTCATCGTGTTTTCCTCGCCGAAGATTCCAAGCAACAAAGCGTTTACAGGGAAAGCGTCACCAGTGAAAGCTCTTGCGCTCTGCGGTGCGAATCTTATCGAGGGTATCTTGTTATCCGACAAACCATTATTTTGGAAGGGCTATCAACGTAAAAAGCAAGAGCAGTGAAAGCCGTGTCGATGAAAGTTCTTGCACATTTAGGGTTGGGATGTTAGAGTGCGCGACCCCAAATGAAAAGAACCAGTGTCCTGAAGACGAAATTGGCGAAGCCTCTGAGCGAGTGTTTGGCGCGGGAACGTACGAAGAAGTCGGCGCTCGCGGCAAAGATCGGCGTGTCTACGCAAAAACTCAACGCGATGATCAATGATCAGTGGGCGTACATAACGAGGGATGCGCTCGAGAGGGCTGCGGATTACCTTGAACTCGATGTCTCGGATGTCTTTGAATTTGTTCCAGTTGATTTCTGGAAGCCGATTGTGGATGCCAAGAAATGGATCCTTTCCCAATCGCCGTTAACCAACAACAACCGCTTCCAACTAACCAGATATAACGATGAGGCCATTTACGCGTTAAAGAGGTTTATTCGGGACTTTCTTCCAGGGGTTGCCGAGCCGCTGGCAGAGCCTGATCAAGACGAAGAAGAGTTGATGAAAAAAGCGCGAACTCACAACTGTATAGTTGTAGGCTCTCAGAAGACTAATGAGGCGACCGAGATTCTAATAAGCAGGTTTTTCGGCGCCAGGCCAAAGGATGCGTCACCAGAGAACCGGCGGAAGATTCCGTTTGGCTTTTGCTGGGCTGATGACAGTGAGATCGCACGGGAAAGCAGTCTGACGTGCTCGGAGACTGCTCGAGAGAAAATGGGGCATCATCCCGGTATTGTCACCGACGAGGGAATTAATATTCTTGCCGACTATCAACCAGACGACACATTTCAGGAATGGGAAACCGAGAAGGGCCGCGACTGTGGACTGGTATTCGTAGCCAATAAACCCTTCGAAACCGATAACAATATCAAACTTATCGTACTAGCTGGGTTTACCGGCGTTGGCACCTTGGCAGCGGCGCAAGCATTAGTTCGTGATTTCCGATATCTCGAGCCGGTTGGCGCCGAGAGGTATGTCTACGGAGTTGTTCAAGCGACATATCGCAAGCGGCCCCCTCACGTTAAAGAATTAAGGAACTTTCGTTGGGAATACCGGACTGGTGGCCATTGGCCTATCAACTCGACAAATCCTCCCCACCGCCTAAACATTCCGCCAATCCCTCAGAATCAAAAGCCAGAAAACTAACTGGAGCCATGAGCGGCAGCTCGCCTACACACACACACGCACGCAATGGGATCGGCCTGGGTCAAACTGGAGGTCTGAACTAACTAAGGGTTGGGGTCAGGCCTGATGGGTATGAAGCAGGCGTCTGCTGCTGTTGGTTCCCAGACTGACGGTTGAAACGATTGGCTTGCGGCCTCAGCTTGCAACGCCTCGGTTTCCCTTTCTGCGCCGACATGACTTGCCTATTACCTGACCGATCGAATAGCTTTCCCCTCACCGGATTTATTTGATCATCTTTACCCCACTACCACAGAATCGCTGGGAAAGTCTCGTCTCAATCAATAGCCCATCGCCGAAACCATAACGACTACCTTTTATCTCTATTCATCGGTGCTGGGTGCGAAAACCCTTTTGAAGAGTCGGCAGGCTACGTAGACAATCGACGGGTCGGTTGGGGTTATGACGCCGACGGCCGCATCGCCACCATCGATACGCGTTCGTACACTTACAACTCCGCAGGTGAGAACATCTCAGTAACCGGCCAGCGGCTATGAATTTTGGTTGAATAAGCTGAACCAATTCAACGGCGACTACATTAAGGCCGAGATGGTCAAGGCCTTCATCTCGTCCGGTGAGTACCGCCAACGGTTTGGGTCGTGAGCGAGAACGTGACCAAAAATCCCGGCACGATGACCGTCGGTGGCAGCGAGATCACGCTCGATTACTGCTCGACGCGTTTCTATTGAATGTCTGTGGTGGCAAGTGTATAAGATTGCGCGACGCCAAATTCGTCTTTGAAGGCACCAGAATCAGCGGGATGGTCAGGGCCCGAAATGTTTAAGAGGGGAATTGCATTCTCATATAGGGGAACATAAATATGAAGATCGAAAACCCGGTCACGCGGCCGCTCAAAGCCTATGCGTTCGACCCGAGTGCAGGCAGACTCCTCGGTAACGAGATGTCGATGGCCGTCCGGTTCCAGGAGCTTGATCCGGGACCAGTCGTACGCGACCGCTGGGCTCAAAATGCGATCGCCATCGTCGATTATGACGGCGCGAACAAGAGGTACTACAAGCCGGTCAACCTCGACGATAGAGGTGTCTTGCTTCGCGGCGGACTTAATCCGAGTGAGGCTAATCCATACTTCCACCAACAGATGGTGTACGCGGTCATCACCGACACCATCCAGCATTTCGAAGAGGCGCTTGGACGTCGCATCCACTGGCGCCGCGGCCTGCGCGAAGGCGATCTCGAGGCTGCGGCACGCGAGGACATCTATACGCTCAATATCTACCCGCACGCCTTCGTCGGACAGAACGCGTTCTATAGTCCAAACGCGCACGGCATTCTCTTCGGTTACTTCCGCGCCGGCATGAAGGATGTCGGGCGCAACCTGCCGGGACAGCCGGTGTTCACCTGTCTCTCGCACGACGTGGTGGTGCACGAGACTACACATGCGATTGTCGACGGCATTCGCGCATTCTTCACAGAACAGACGAACCAGGACGTGCCGGCGTTCCACGAGGCGTTTGCCGACCTGGCCGCGCTCTTTCAACACTTCACCTACGAGGAAGCGCTGCTCGACACAATGGAAAGGACTGGCGGCAGGTTGTACCAGTACCAACTGAGGCCGGATGCCGAGATCACCGGCTACGACGACTACTCGACCGCTACCGCGCAGGAGAAGAAGGACCCATTGCTTAGCGCGCAGATCAGCGCGCGCAATCCGCTGATCGAACTCGCACAGCAGTTCGGCGAAGCCACCGGCAAGAATCGGGCACTGCGCTCCGCTCTCGGCACAAAGCCCAACTCGGACGACATCGAGAAGATCACCGAACCGCACGCTCGCGGATCGATCCTGGTGGCCGCGGTCTTCGATGCATACTTCGCGATCTATCTGAAGCGCACCGCCGATCTGTGGCGCATCTTCCGCGCCGGGGGCGGCAGTCCGAATCCCGTCGACATCCCGCGCCCGCTCGCCGCGCGACTTTGTGACGAAGCGCGCGCGCTGGCGAGGCTTTTCTTCAGGCTCTGCGTCCGCGCGCTCGACTACAGCGCCCCGGTTGACATCACGTTCGGATCGTATCTGCGTTCGATCGTGACGGCGGACTTCGATCTCCATCCGGTGGACGAGATGGGCATCCGCGAGGCGATCATGCAGTCGTTCCGGCTGCGCGGCATCATGCCGGACGGCGCCGGATTCTTTAGCGACGACTCGATTCGCTGGCCGCGCGCGCCCGAGACTCTTCCTCCGGTCGTCGGCCTCGATTTTGGCGATCCAAACGGGCTCACCAGGGCACAGAAGGACGCGGCCGCCGAGGTACTGAAGGCCTACGTCACCAGGAACAGCAAACGACTCGGCTTTTCAGCCGGCGTCCCGGTGATCGTCCCGTCCTTCCACCCGGTGTTCCGCATCAATTCCGACGGCAGCCTGCGGACGGACATGGTGGTTGAGGCGGTGCAGACGGTCGAAACGTTGTTCAACCCAGCGGCGCCGAATTTCGGCAAGATCAAGTTTCGGGGTGGCGCGACGCTCATCATTAGCAAGCCGCTGGCCGGCGAGCCGAGTGCCGCCAAGAACGAGTCGCCGATCCGTTACGTGATCGCGAAGAACCTTACCCGCCAACGCGAGGAGCGCCAGCGTCGCTTCGGTGAACATCTCGGCCTCGCCGGCACGAGCGAAGGCAGCCGCTTCCAGATCAACTTCTCTATGCTGCACGGAGGCATCTGACATGGCCACGAAAAAGAGCAAGGCGGAAAAAGGGGAACTGCGTATACGTATGTATCGCGTCGGCTTTGGCGATTTCTTCCTCATGACCGTGCCTACGGACGACGGGCCGCAGCACATTTTGATCGACTGCGGCGTCACCCCGGGCAAGACGAAGAAGGGCGACATCGGATCGATTAAGGCGGCCGTCGCTCACATGGCAGAAGAGACGGCGAAGAAGCTGGCCTTGATCATCGTTACCCACCGGCATCAGGACCACATCATCGGCTTCAGTCGCGCGGCCGAGATCTTCAACGACTTCAAGGTCGGCGCCCTCTGGATGTCGATCTGGGAGACGGAGTACGACCCGAACGAAAAGAAGGAAAAGAAGAAGTCGCTGGCCAGCGAATTTCAGGACGAGTTGACTGCGCTCGCCTTGGGCATGCAGAGCCGGCTGGCGATGGCGGGCAAGGACGACCCCGACACGGACGAGATCCTGGCCATGCTCCAAAACGCAACCGGCGTCGACCACGCCGATCTTGCCGCAACGGGCGGCACCGCGTCCGCCAAGAAGCCCGGCAAGGGCGGCGGCACCAACGCCGCCTCGCTGGCGTTCCTGAAGTCTGGCCTCGGCCTGGAGCCGGAGTACTACATGAAGGGTGACAAGCCGAAGATGCCGAAGGTTCTACAGGATGCCGGACTTACCGCTCAGATTCTGGGCCCGCCTCCGACCGACGCCGTAGACTTCATGAAGCTTATGGATCTCAAGAAACAAACCGGCCAGTACCTGGGTGAAGCCGAGGACGGCAACGAAAAGACGTTTGATCCTTTCGGAACTTCGTGGCATGCGGAGGCGAGCGAGTACCCGCCCTCGGCGTTCCGCGAATTCTCCCGTGAATCAAAGAAATCGCCCCGGACCGCCATGGAGGCCACGATTCAGGCCGCGCAACCGAGTCTGCTCTTCACAGCGGCGAAAACACTCGATGACTTTCTCAACAATCAGAGTCTTGTCGTGCTCTTCACGTTCGCGGGCAAGAAACTTCTATTCGCGGGAGACGCGCAGGGCGGCAACTGGGAGTACTGGATGTACGGTGGCACCCCGCAGAAGGCTCCGTCGGCGGATAAGATCGAGAAGGACAGCGCGTCGATCCTCAGCCATCTGGACTTTTACAAGGTCGGGCATCACGGCAGCACGAATGCAACGCCGGTCAGCGCGGTGGAGACGATGGGCGGAAACTTTGCGTCCATGTGCTCGACGCAGGAGGACAGCTTCGGTAGTGTGGCAAACCAAAGCGAAGTGCCGCGCGTTCCGTTGTTGGAAGCTCTGGCGAAAAAGAGCGAGATCGTGCGCAGCGACCAATACGCGATCACCCTGCCCGGCAGCGAAGTGCCGGCCGTCGCGGGCTCCCCGAAAACTCTGCCAACGCCCGAGCACGGCCGCTTCGAGCAGGGAGAGATCTACATCGACTACTTCCCGTAACGGCAAATGCAGCCCTTCGACTTTTATCCTGCGGTGGTTTCGCCTCCCAACAACGTGAGCACTTCGCCGGTGACGTAGCTGGAGTCCGCTTCAGATGCAAAGTAAACGAATGCCGGCGCAATTTCTTCGGGTTGCGCCGGCCGCTCCATCGGAGTGTCGGCGCCAAACTTCGCCACGTCTTTAGCTTTCTTGTCTGAAGGATTCAGCGGAGTCCACACCGGACCCGGCGCAACGCAGTTGACGCGAATTCCTCGCTCAATCAGATTTTGCGCCAGCGCTTTGGTGAAAGCGTGAATGGCGCCTTTTGTGGTGGCGTAATCAAGAAGATGCTTGCTGCCTTCGAGGCCTGTTATCGATCCGGTGTTGACGATCGCACTGCCTTCGCGCAAATGAGGCAAGGCAGCTTTGGCCATGTAAAAGTAGCCGTAAATATTCGTCTTGAATGTGCGGTCCCACTGCTCTTCGGTCAAGTCTTCCAGTTTCTCCTGATGTTGTTGATAAGCCGCGTTGTTGACGAGGATGTCGAGTTGGCCGAATTCCTCTAAAGCTCGTTCGACGATCTTGCGACAGACTGCCGGCTTGGTAACATCGCCTTCAATAGTTAGCGCTTCGCGTCCCTCGGCTTCGATTGCTCGGGCGGTTTCATCGGCGTCACTTTTTTCTTCCGGGAGATAAGTAATCGCCACATCCGCGCCTTCACGCGCGAACAGAACAGCGACTGCCCGACCAATGCCGGAATCGCCGCCGGTGATTAGCGCAACTTTGTCTTTCAGTTTGCCCGCGCCGCGATAGAGTGGCGCCTCGAAATTCGGCCGAGGTCTGACTTTTGACTCGAGCCCGGGTTTCTCCTGATGCTGCGGCGGCATCGGAGACTTCGGCTGCTTAACTTTGCCCGACGTGCTTTTCCTGCGCGCGCCGTTCGCTCTCGCGTTTGTTTTCTTGCTCATTGTCTTCGGCTCCGTTTCCCCTGGTATGTAAATCAAACAAGTATCTGTCATCAATCCGAACGGTTGGCGCAACTCGAAACAGGCAATGCGCTTGCTTTGTTATGACCCTTGCAATGAGAGTGCCGCGTGACACCGCGCGTCGATTGACTTGTAAGTCCTTACTATTTTTTCTGCGGCGTGAGGTAGAAAGGCCAGTGACTGGGACAGTTGAGTTGATGAGGATTTATCTGATCATGGGGTTGAGTTTGGTTGCGGAAACGATAACAAGAGTCTCAGGTTTCAGCCGAGTTACAGGATTTACAGGATTAACATTTAAGAGATAAATCAACTGGGTGTTTTCTGATCAGCCTTCCGTAAGTCTTGTGAATCCTGTCTAAATCCCGCATTAGATGTTCCTGCTTCTTGAGAATTCGCCTTGAAGCAATCGAGGGACGCTGGGTTAACCCGAATCGCGGCGTACGTTGCCAGCGAGGCAATAACAATAGCGAGAACGTTGAAGCCAAGCCCGAGGAGCCGGCGCGTTGGGGGCGCACCGTCAGCCAACGGAAAACCGAGCACGACACACAACCCAAGCCAGGTGGGGACGATGGCGATCTGGGCCGTCGCCGCTAATCCAATCATCTCTCGTCTGCCGACATCATCAGCCGTTGCCAACCCGGCTGCTACTCCAACAATCATCGAGATCACAGCCGCGTTGATCAGTGGATCGAATTCCGAGTACTGGACGGGCGGGTGACTTACCAGGCCTACGATAACGCCGCCCACGATCAGCAAAGCAATCGCGAACGCAAGCGAGCAGACGCCCTGCGCTGCCAGACGCCATTGTCGTGTCCAAAGGCCGAACCCGATGCTCAACATCAAAGGCAGCAGCGGAATAAACAGCAGGCCTCCGATCATGAAGAGCAGTTTGTATTGAACCAGTCCGTAAGCCAATAACAGTGCGCCGATTAGGATTCGTCCGACAAAACCGTAGGTTATCTGAGAGAACTGCCAAAGCTCTTCGAAGAGGTCGCTTGATGGCTCGACCATTGGGCGTATGAGGCGTCTCAGCTTCTCGCGCGAGATTAGAGAGCGTGGTTGGCGAACGGCAATGGAGAATTTCTCACGCGCAAAAAAAGGTGCGCCGGTGAATTTATCGATGAACGCCTTTGCCAAAGGAGTGCCGGTGTCTATCTCGACCGAATCCTTTGTCTCTTCTGATCCGTCCGAGGTCAGAACTCGCTTCTCAGCCACGGACACTTCAGAGATGCCAATATCAAAGGCGACTTGAGCGATCAGTCGAGCGCTACCTCGAGGTCCTGATATGGTTATCTGTCTCATAGTTTTCCGTGAGCTGCCGCGGTCCACGAAGTGATTGGGTCAATTCGATCTGCCGCGGTACGACTCTCATCCGATCAGTTCACGATTGCGTGGTGCTCTCTGGTCCGCCGTCCCGTTCTTTTTCGCGTTGTTGCCGGTACGCAAATCAAACAAATGTCTGTCGCCTATCCGAACGGTGGCGCGACTCGAAACAGGAAACACGCATGCATTGTTCTGACCGGTGCAACGAGAGTGCCAACCCGCTCGATTCACTTGAAAGGGTTTTACCCCT
>Ga0070703_10000037_pt1 | contig 65133 bp, 47 predicted proteins | sample KBSK5251metaG_FD_65453 | JGI IMG/M metagenome (GOLD analysis project Ga0070703, IMG submission 65453) | Corn, switchgrass and miscanthus rhizosphere microbial communities from Kellogg Biological Station, Michigan, USA - KBS K5-25-1 metaG | ecosystem: Host-associated > Plants > Roots >... | reverse complement strand
CAGAGTTAAGCCCAAGGTGAGGCTTTGCGAGCCTTGGGTAATGGTTCGGTTGATTCGACGAGCCGCGAAGCGGCAACAGAAAGTTGGCGTCCCGCTTATTACCAGTAATCGCTGTCGCCGCTTCGGGGCTCGTTGCCTTTGGGGTGGTTGATCCAAGGCTCGCAAAGCCTCGCCTTGGGCTTAACACTGACCGTCCCGATAAATCGGGACTCGTGGAAGGTTCACGTCTATTGGCGAGTAGCTACGACAGATCGCTACGACCGTACGGTGAGTCAAGTTTGTTCATTCGGCTGAACGGTCTAAGAAATTTTGGTCAACAGCTGTTGCGCCTGAGTTTGAGCTTCTTTCAACTCAGGCAGGTAATCCGGATCAGGCTTCATGGAAAGGATGGCGTTGAGTTGTTCGCGAGCGTCTCCATTGCGTCCGACTGCCTGGTACGCTTCGCCGAGGTGCAGACGCAGGAATGCGTTCGTCTGGCCGAACTGCAAGCCTTTTTCCATTTCGGCGACGGCCTTTTGCGGATCGCCGCCGACTATCCGGGGCGCTTTCAAATCAACGAGACCCAGCACCATATAAGCGCTTCCGTTTTGATAACCCTCGTCAATCTTCAGCACTGTTTCCATTTCTTTGCGCACGTCGCCAAGGGTGGCTAAGCCGAACGAACCTGATTCAAGCGCCCCGCCATAGTTCGCACCCAGCCAGAAGTGCCCGTCCGGTTTGTTCGACTGCAATTGGACCGCCGTCTTCCCGGCGTTGATTCCGTCACGAAGTGCCCGGTCGCGATATTCACCTTCAGTGTGCGTGGCGAGGTAATAATTGAATTTGGCCAGTCGCCAATTCGCTTCGTAGCTATCGGGGTCGCTGGTGGCGGCCTGTCGCAACAGAACTATTCCCTGTTCCAAACGCTTCAGGTCGTCGCGTTCACGATAAAACTGATCGGCCTGTGCGATGTCTGAAGGCGCCGAGCTAATTGCATTTGGCGCTGCCGCCTTGAATTGTGATCTATTCGAGCATGCTGAGCATACGACCAGAACCGTCATCAACAGACAAGTATTACGGACGAACATACAAAATTGATGCTTTTGGCCGGCGGATGGCGCACCAGCGCTGTGCTGTTCTGATTGCGAATCCAATGTGATCAAATTCGTCGTCCACAATGTGCGGGAGGTAGACGAAGTTGCCGCGTTCTGAGTAGTCGTACGTTTTCGGAAACGACGGTTTAGAGCTCAGCCTTTAGGCTGTCTTTTTATCAGGGCAAGCTAAAGCTTGAACTCTAAACCGTCCCACTACCGGGTTCTCGAATGCGCGCGTACAAACGATGCGCGGTATAATCCCCGGTATTGGGTTCTTAAGCCCAACCGTTGGGCATAATACTTGGTTCGATGCTTACCAGTTGATACAGCAATGCGTGTCGTGAACCATGCCAATCTGTCGGCTGACATACTCGCGGATATCGCGAAGGAGTTGGCGGCGCAAGAGAATCTCAAGGATATGATGGCTTGGGCTCTTTCTCGTCCGCGCGGGACATTCCTTCCTTCGGTTGTCGATGAAGTCATCGTTCAGGACGAATTCACGCATGATGTAATCGTTCCCTGGCGCGACGGGCTTGTGCTGGTCTATGACACGACCTGACTTGGCGGCATCACGGCAGTTGCCGTGTGGAATCATCGACCAACGGCGGACGAGATTCTCGATGCGCGGTTGAATGCGGGGTGGATTCCCAGGCCTTCGATGTTGAAAGACGGTGACAGAGTTGTTGGACATGCGGCCTGCGCGGTTATCGACACCATGGCGTAACGGTTCCAATCACGGATCGGACAAATCGTTGGACGCGAGCGGCGGGAGCGTGTTTCACAACTAGCTTGGAGCGGCGAGGTGCTTTGATTCGCGCCGCCGTGTCAACTCAACCTTTGGTTTCTTCCGTTAACCGAATATTGGCTCAAAATTCGCGCGTTGCCGAACTTCGTGACCAATCGGTCTTATCGCTCATGACGAAATTAATCGTTGGACGCGACGGCCCGAGCGGGTTTCATAACGAAACCTGTGCGGCAAAGGGTGCTTTGATTCGCGCGGCCGCGGCAACTCTGACTTTGGAAGGAGGGAGACAAAATGGGAGACATTCGCCTCTTTGTAAGTCACGCTCACAGCGACCGCGAGATTGCTGTTGCACTCGTAAAAGTAATAGAGGCCGTGATGGTGCCGCGAGAGCGGATCCTTTGCACCTCGCACCCCGACCCGAAGTACCGCGAGCCAGACGATGTGGATGTGGTTAAGGCTCTTCGCGACCACCTCACACAATCCTCTTGCGTCCTTGGCGTGTTAACACCAAGCAGCATGAAGAGCCCGTGGTGTCTGTTCGAACTCGGCGGAGCGTGGGCAAAGGCTACGCGAACCTACTGCCTGCTCGCGGGCGGGCTTTCGCAAGAGAGTCTGCCCGCGGCGCTGAAGGGCACTGAGGCAGCACGGCTGACGGAACCGGAGGAAATCCGCAGAGTGCTGGCGAACGTTCGCCGAGCCCTGGGGTGGGACGAACGAATGAAGGGCTCAGCGGTGAAGGAGATCGATGAGCTCGTCAACCTCGTCCGCGGGTGCAGTTGGGGCCCGCTGCGGCACCCTCGCCGATGGCCTAAACGCACTCCTCGGGCGCTGGGATTTTCGCGATGGCAAGTAGCCTGAAATTTGTGGGACGCGAGCGACGGGAGCGTGTTTCTCAACTTGATTCGTCCGGCGATGCTTGATTGAATTCGCGCCGCTGCGTCAACCGTCAGGTTTTGGAAATTCATCGGCTAAATTCGTGTTGAACGAAGTCGAAGAAAAGTAATCCAGTCGGGATACGTATGAAAGCGATTGTCTGCACAGGGTATGGGCCGCCTGAGGTTCTTCAGCTCAGAGAGGTCGAAAAACCTTCCCCGAAAAATAATGAAGTGCTCATCAAAATCTACGCCACGGCAGTAACGGCCAGTGACTGCCTCATCCGCCGCTCTGACTTGCCTGTGATCATGTCGCTCGGCAGGCGGCTGTCGATAGGTTTTACAAAACCGAGAAAACCCGTCTTCGGGGCGGTCGTGGCCGGTGACATTGAAGCAGTTGGCAAAGACGTAAAGCTCTTTACGAAAGGCGATCAGGTTTACGGCTCAACCGGTCTTAAGCTTGGCGCCTATGCCGAGTACGCGTGTATGACGGAAGCTGAGAGCATGACCGGCTGTCTGGCGCTCAAACCGGCTACGATGAGCTATGAGGAAGCCGCCGCAGTCCCTTATGGCGCGATGATCGCATTGCATTTTCTGGATAAAGCGAATATTCGAAACGGACAGAAAGTGCTGGTCTATGGAGCTTCCGGGGCGATAGGCACCACCGCGGTACAGTTCGCCCGGTACCTGGGCGCAGAGGTCACCGGCGTTTGCAGCACGGCGAATCTGGCATTAGTAGAATCTCTGGGGGCCGGTAAAGTGATCGATTACACGAGAGAGGATTCTGTCAGCAGTTTAGAGCGCTATGATTTTGTTTTTGATGCCGTGGGCAAAAGAAAGAGCTCAAAACTAAAAGTAGAGTGCAAGAATGCGCTAACGCAGAGCGGAAAGTACCTCTCGGTAGACGGCGGGATGCCGCGGCCGCGCGCCGAATATCTTGTCCGCATGAAACAGATCATCGAAGAGGGCCATTTTAGAGCGGTCATAGACAGATGCTATCCGCTGGAACAGATCGCCGAGGCGCACAGGTACGTGGATCAAGGGCATAAAAAGGGGAACGTGGTAATAACTGTGGAACATAACAACAAAACCTAACAACAGCGTTGCCTCAAACCCGAAACCGTGACATCTCATTCACACCGAGCTTCATCGCGGTATCGGCTTGGCAACAGATTAGAAAACGGTTTCAACGTTTCCCTTTTCAGAAGTGCGAATACAAGGTAGTTGATAACGCGACTGAAGATGAGCTGGATGAATTGGGAGCGGCAGGGCGATAACGACGTTCGGCAGTACCTATCTCACCATTCGTGCCTTTCTTAAGCGTCGGGTTTTGAATTATGACGCTACCCGGCGAAGGGCGCTTTTGATGCGCGCAGCTAAAAACCTTTACTTGATCTATCTGATAAGATTCTGCGCATGAATTATTCAGAGACTTTGACGGGCAGATACGCTTTGCTGCCAAGCGAGGAGTTGGTCGTGATCGATACCGTTCACGATGATGGTTACGCATCGTTGCGGCGAATCGAGGGTGAATTGGCGGGCAGAGTTGCCGTTTGCAAAATGACTTCGCTGCAAATCCTCGACGAAGGCGAGACGCATGTTGGTCAAGAAAAAGCTCAAGAGACATTTCTAAAGTAACGCAGGTTCAACCTCATCTTCGAATGCCCGCCGGTGAGAACTGGGTTTCGTCAATTCAATCCATTCCAGATTTTTCCAAATTCATCGATTGCCTTGCTGAATTCAGGCTTGGCGCGGAGCCGTTCCCCAGGCTCGCCAAATAGATTTGATTGGTAGCGGGGGGCGGGATCGAACCGCCGACCTTGGGGTTATGAATCCCACGCTCTAACCATCTGAGCTACCCCGCCGTGCTTTTAGAATCAATTACTTACAAGGCACTTGCAGCTCGCTGATTTGGGCGTGTGGCCAATTTGTGGACAACAGTTTGAGAACTAAGCATTGCGGCCCTTACTGCCTCGCGTTTGTTTCGCTCTGTCGCACGTACATAGCGAGCTGTCGTGTGAATATCAGAATGTCCCATCAGCGCGGCAATTGTAAAGGCGTCAAAACCAGCTTCGCCTAGTCGCGTTCCGAAGGTAGCCCGCAGGTCGTGCCAAACTAATCCTTCTATCTTTGCTTCCTTCAAAGCGGCTACAAAACCAGTCTTGACCTCTTTGATACGTGTGCCCGTCTTAGAACTTACGAACACGTATCCTTTGCCAGTCGATTCCTCGCGTATTGCTCTGAAGATTTCGAAGACTTCAGGGTTCATCGGAATCTCTCGATCCTTACCACTCTTTGTCTTCGTTACGATCAGAACTCCACGAGAGAGGTCCACTCGGTCCCAGGTGAGATTCAGTTGTTCACCCTGTCTCATTCCGGTTCCGATCGCTATCTTTACCATCGGCTTTAGATGTGCTCGTCGCCCGCTAAGCGCAGCCATCAGCGCTGGCTCCTCTTCCGGCAACAAGTAGCGATAGCGTTTGTTGTCCAACACGTACTTCTTTACTTTCCTGCATGGATTCGTATCCGTCACTCCATAGTCAATCGCGATGTTAAAGATTTTACTCAATAGATTCAGTTCGTGATTGACTGAAGCGGGGCTACGAACCGTAGATCGTGACGTGGTCGATTCGCGTCGCTCACGCTTGAATTTTTCAACCAATAAAGGCGAAATCTCGCGAAAGGTCTTGCCTCCGAAATACTCGCGGATTGTCTGACATCGAAATTCGTCATGTTTCCACGAGCGCTTATTTGCTTTGGCCCAAGGCAGAAAAACGTTTTCGATAAAGTCAGCCAATTTCTCGCTGCCTAAATCGAGTTGGCCGAAACGACCTTCAAAGATCTCTTGCTTGATCTTGGTCTCCGCTTGTTCTGCTTCCCATTTCGTGCGCGCCTCGGAAATTACTCCTCGGTAACGCACGCCACGCACCCGGAAGTAGTAATGCCAGTGCGTGCCTTTGTTACCCCGTTTGTAAACTGACATGATGTTCTCCTTGACGTTGCAGCCACCAAGAGAGAACGCGCACATGGTAGCAACAACTAAGGCTGAAGTCATTTATTATTTTCGCCGCGCGTCCACGCCAAAATCTCATCGAGATCGAATCGCAAAATATTTGTGCCTGGCGGCTTGCGATAAGGAATGCGGTTCTGCGCAACCATCTCATAGATGGTTCTCGGTTTGACGTTTAGAAGACGCGCAACGTCGTTGACTTTCAGAAACGGTTGGCGTGTGGATGATGAAGAATGGAAGGTTGTACTCATTGGTGCCCCCTTGGAAGATGTACTAAAGCAACTCGATTCCTAGCTCCTCTCCGTGAGTGGTTTGATTGATTGGACTTTGTAAACCGGACTCGATTTCTCTTGTGTTCTGCTCGAAGCCAGCCTGCGATCGCTGCTGTTGCTGAGGTACAGAGGCATTGAGCGATCCGTGAATACTTCGCGAAGTTTGGCTGTGACTGAGCGCCTCAAGGGCCATTTCTTTGTCGACTCGCCGACTCAGAGCTTCGCGCAATTCGTCAACTGAGTTCGTGTAAATGATCGCATCGTGTCGCGCACGCGAAATTGCTACATAACCCATGCGATCATTCAGGAGGTATTCGGATTCGCGCGAATTCGCGTTTATCAAGACTCGATCTACTGTCTGCCCCTGAGACGAATGGCTGGTAACGGCATAACCGTGATCTATGTGCCGATATTTCTCAGCTTCGAAATTTACTTCGCGCCCGTCGTCCAGCCTCACGGTGAATTGGTTTTCTTTGAACGTCACGAACGTTGCGAGTTCACCGTTGGCAACTCGTTTTTCGACGAACGGTGCGCGAAATTGAATGCGATCACCCTCGGAGAAATCACGCATTGATTGCTTGTAGACGCTCACGCCTGAAAGCCGCGATGGGTTGTAGGTGAACTCTCTGCCATCCTGCATTCTCACTGTGAGAGTGTTGTTGGCATGGTCCGTAGCAACTACGCGCGAATAGTCGCCGACTTTGACGGCGTAAATCTTGCTTGCTCGGTTGTAGCGAATAACGTCTTCATCAGGCACATATGAACTCGCGAAAGTGCGCTCGACCCCCGTCATATCTTCGCGGTTGAGTAGCACGCTGGTTTGGCGATTCTCTCGTCCGATTTTGCCGTCGTGTTGTAGTTGCTGATGGATTAGGGAATTAATCGCGACGCGGTCGCGATTCGCGGGAGAAATCACTAATGTGTTGCTGGGGTTTTGGCAGTACGCGACGGCGATAGCTTGTAATCTCTCCTTCTGCTCTGCGATCTCAATGACGCTGCCTTTTGCGTGTAAGCGGTCAAGAGCCTCCTTCACTTGTCTGGCGGATAGTTTGACGACAGTTTGCTTCAGGTCTGCATTGCGCTGTCTGACGATTTCCGTAAGCTTCGCTGTGGACATGCCATTAAGTTGAAACTGTTCGAACGGACTACCAGCTTCCACCGCCTGATGCTGTCTTATATCTCCGACAAGTAGGACTTTGTCGGTTGGCAGGAGTTGTCGAAAGAACTTGTGAAGCTGTCTCGTACTCGCAAGCGAGCTTTCATCCAGGATGAATAGGCGATTGTGTGTTGGTGGCGCTTCTTCGCGCCGGCGCAAAAACTTCTGAAGCGTTTCGGTATTGATTCCGCTTTGTGCGAGTTGTTTTGCCGCCCTGGTCGTAGGAGCGAAACCGCGAACCTCATAGCCTTGTTTCTCAACTACCGCGCGCAAAACAGATAGCGCCGTGGTCTTGCCAGTGCCAGCGCCGCCTTGAAGCCCAAGAATTTGATCTTGGCTGGATAAGATCTCTTCGACCGCAAGACGCTGATTATCATTGAGCCTAAGATGTTGCTGCGTTGCGGCGTTCTCAAGAATTTGTTTGCTGAGGTCGTCGCCTACAATTGAGGCGTGTTTGCCCTGATGGTCAAGCATTACCTGAATATTCGATTTCTCCATCTCCAACATGCGACGAGTGGTAGTCTCTTTTGGTCGTTGCTCGCGGGTGACATCAATGAATTCTCCGCGTTGCTGTCGTTGATGCAGTTCTGCAGTAACAGCTTTATAAGTTGTAAGTCCAAGATTTCTCCGCAGTGCATCGACCATTACCTTACGTATGTCGGCAACGGCCTCCCGCTCAACCGCGTTATCGCGGGCAAACGTAACTGCCTGCTGAGCGCGTTTGGTAACTTGCTCCTGAGAAAGTTGAATCGGGCCGCGCTCAAGTGCTTGCTCAACTGAACGTCGCGCCTCATTGTCATAACGAGTGTCCATTTCAAGCGCACGGTCACGCATCTCAACTCGATCGTAGCGCTTGCTGGCTCGATCAATATGGGCGGCTGCTTGTTTCAAACGAGCGTCTTCCGCGACAACCGCACCCTGCTGTTCAAGACGCTCTTTGATCTGTTCTGCGGCTCTTACTACTTCCTCGCGTCGCGGACTGCTCTCTTGTAGATAGGACTTACTGAAGCCCTTGATCTCCGGCGCGCCGGTACGAGGATCAACTTCGATTTCATAACCTAGCTTTTGCAGCTTCTCCGCGAGATGAATCCGGTAGATTGCGGTTGCGAATTTTTGACTTCGGTAGAGTTCTAGCGGCTGAACCGATCGGGCCTTTCCTTCCTCGGTCTGCGTTATATTGAAAATTACGACGTGCGTATGAAGCTGTGGCGCAGCATAGCCGCTTGCGCGATCGGGTCTCGATGCGGTGTGCTCAAACTGCGCAGCGATCATCTTGCCGGTTGGGATTGCAGGTTTGTTGCCGCCGCCGCGGGCTTGAAGGTATTCCTCAAAGTGTCTTAACGCTTCGTCCACACTTTCGCGGTGCGCAATTCTGATTCGTTCATCGTCGCCGACTAAGGCCGCAAGCGAAACCGACTTCGGCGCACTGATAGTGGCGTCCCAACCTGCGCGGTGTTCGCTCGTAGTCATTTCTTCACCAAACTCGTTGACCATCTCTCTCGGAGTGACCGGGCGAACTAGTTGCTCTCCAGTGCGCGGGTCTTGCCCAGCGACCAGCCGTTCGAATTGCTCGCCGTCAACCTTTCCTTCGAGTTCCCATTCTTCAGCCAGGCGGCCAGACCAGCGCCCTTGGACTTCACCGGATTCGCTGAAATAGTTCTCCTTAGCGTTGGTGAATTCCTGTTGGTAATAAGTGCTTGCCTGACTAGAGGACAGCGCTCTGCTCATCGTCATCATGGTTGTTTACCTAGAATCTGAGATCCAGATCGCCTGAATCGTCGGGCAAGATCTCATGTGACTCCTTGCCGTTGTTAGAAGGATTACTTATTTGGCGGCCCAGCGTGGAAACCATCGAAGGTCGCGCACAGCGTTCGATGAAAGGTTTATTTTGGTTTCTAAATATTAACGGTCTGATTCGAAACGGCACGACAAAGTTTTCGTATTTCCAATAGCCATGCAGGTTCGGTAGAGACATGATCTCCTCTTTGCTTACAACCGGACGCTGTTCCGTCATTGTCGTATACTGGATCGAGTCGCGGCCGTACTGCTGCACAGAAGCAGTTGTGCCCATGCGTGGCTTCTCAGTCTCTAATTCACCGATCAAGTCAGAAACCCAACGAGCCGACTCAGGTTCATTACAACGAAAGAAAATCTTGGTATGAAACGAGGCCAGCATAGTCGCTGCGGCTGGACCGTAGTGTTCTTGCAACTGCGCTTTGTTTTGCGTTCCGATGACGATCTTGAGACCGTGCTTGCGGCCCTCGACGATTACAGTTGGAAGGGCAGAAAGGTGCTTGAGGGCGTGAACCTCATCGATTATCAGCCAACATGGATGCTGTTTACTCCATTCCAGATCGGAGGCAAGCAATCGCTTCATGGATAGGTTTATTAACGCGGCATACAGTTTTCCAAGTGCATCTCGGGTATCGTGTTTCGAAGTGAAGAAAATCCGGCTTTGTCGCTGCTTGGCAAACTGTGTGAAGCTAAGCTCCTTCGCACATTGATCGCGCCGCGGCAAAAGCCTCAGCATTTCTGCGACCTCAGCCAAAGTCGCGAGCACACCACCTCTCTGGCCTTTAGCTCCCGCGTTTCCACTCAAAGCAGCTTTCGACTATAAATGTCTCGCTAATTGTTTCTTCAAGTTCAATCGACTCAAACACTCTTCGACATAGCTCAATGAATGATTGATGACTCTGACCGTAGAAACCGATCGGCGGTTCGATATCAGGGAACGACCGGGCAACTTCGAAACCATCCGTTCCAATGGTTGGGTTAACCCAATGCTCCGGCGTTTCATTTTTCCGAAGACTCGCAATTGTTGTTAGGTAATTAGGGTGAAACCTTCCAGGCGAGTCAACCGCCTTAGACGGCTCGGTCGATAAGGCGCTGACTAATCGCTGGCCTTCGAGATTGAGTTCTCGGGCTGTTTCCTGATTGATCAAGTACTTCAAGCCAAACCACCTGAAAATTGTGCGTTGTCGATGCCTTTGATAAAGTCAAGACGAGACTCATATGTGTTTGCGTTACCGATGACGTTAATGAAGAAGGTCCAAGCGATCACCATAAACTTTTCCAACAGTTGTAGGTCTTGCTTGGTGTGTTCACTGTGTACAAAGCTCAGTCGACGCTCGTATACATTTCGTATTGTCCGTAGCGCTTCCTTTCTTCCAGCGGCCTCCTTGTCGACGAACATGACTAGGCGGTCTGCGAGATCGTCCACATTTTGTGTCCGATCCGCGATTAGGAGCGCTTCTAATGGTGCGAGTATGTATGTGAGCTTGTCAGCCGGGTCTTTTAGGGTCGAACTTCTCCCATATAGCTGTAAAGCGCGGAGTAAGTCCCTCTGAAAGCCGGTTGCCTTGCTTACCTTGAGGAGCGCGCTGAACTTTTCCATCCCAAAGGATCTCATCACTTCAAGAAACTCGTTGCTGATTCTCCACTCATCGTGAGGTGTAGTCTTAATGCCGCTCGATGCGAAAGTAATGCGACCTTTTTGAGTCATGAAATATTGGAACCCATTCTCGGTTTCTTGGCCTAAAGGGACCGATTTGCTGACTATAAACGGAAAGTGGTTAAGCGGCGACAGACAGCGCAAAAGCGCCACGGTTCGCTCGGCTTCTGCCGAAGCCAATTCATATGCTCGTTCCGCTTCAGCGCGCAACTCCATAGTTGCGGCAGCAAACCCAAGCAATGCCTTGCGCCATCGTTGAAAGTAAACATCGTGACCTTCCGAAGCTTGTGGATGGGCCTGGCGGGCTTCCGCTTCCCATTCATCAAGCATCGCTCTTGTGATTGTCCGAATTGTCATATTCCCAAATTCGAATTCTGACTGAATGCGTGTTGCCGCTATAGGAATCCATACTTCAAAATTCTGAATCTTCGTTTTTAGTTCAGCGAGCACGAATTCAGTCATACTTTGAGTTGTTGCTTTCTTATAACTCTGCTCAACCCAATCGAAGATTAACGATGTCAGCACCTTCACGCTTGCGGTGTTCCGCAAATCTGGTGTCTTGTGCATGCCTTCCGCGACGCGTTTCAAACTCTTATAACTGTCCCCTCTAATCTCAAATGTCTTGCCCTCATGATAGAAGGACTTACTTGCTTCGTTGCCTTCACGATCAGAGCGGCTCATTTTCAGGTCGTGTACTTCCGTCAACGGAATTGTCGCTGAAACATGCGCGTCAATGGCAAAGGAAGCCTTGACCCGTCTTTGCCGCGCAGGTTCCTCAGTCAATTGTTGTAGAAGATCGTTTGCTTTTGCGTTGTACGCTCTAACTGCATGTTCGTTTAACTTCATGACCAATTAGCCCCCTATATCTATGTGGACAGTCTGGTCTTCCTCATGACTCGTCCAAATCTTCCTCTTTAAGCCAGGGGTACAATTTTAATAATCTCGCCCGACTGATTTTTGTCTTGAAAACGCCCATCGTCGTAGGGTCCTGTCCTTTGTGAAGGCTGTGCAATGCTTTGAGTTCTGAATCGGAGATCTCGTGAGCAGCGTCGAGTTCCTTCTTTTTTGCCATCAAGAATTCCCGCAGAGTAAAGGTAACCTGTTTTTCTTTCGGCAAAGATGAGTCGACGAGCTTGGCATCTAGAATTTCAATCGGCGTTGGTTTTGGTAGTTCACCATCATGCTTCTTCCATAGTTTATAGACCAAGGAACTTTCGATCTCGGGCGGTGCGTCGCCACGTTCTCTCTTCAGCTTAATTCTCTCTTCCTTCGTGAGCTTCTCCCACTCCTCCGCTATTCGCCGAAGGTCTTTCTTTAACTCGTCGCCATCCGCGAAGCTTTGATCTGGTCTTAACAATGCCGGGACGAGCCGCTTATGCTTGTTGTCTCTGGAAGAGAAGATCTCAGTGTGAGGCAGGTAATAACAGTATTCGAGATCTCTCCGATCATTCTTATCAGGCTTAAACAATCTTGGATTAGTAAGCGAGAGGTTCCAAAGAAAGTTCGCTCGCAGACAGAAAAACGCGTACGGAGCAAATTCGTCAAAAGACTTTCGGCCTTCGCGGTTCCAGCGTTTCAAAGTCTGCATTTGTGAATGCAGAGGAATGCGAAATTCACGCGCCAGAATGACGAAGAGTCGCGGCAAGAGTTTTCTGTTCGCAAGCAGTCCATTGACTATGTCTATCAGTTCCTCATCAGTCTCAGGTGGTGAAAAGTGGAGTCCAGCTTTCGCGATGTTATCTGTATAAAGTTTGAAGTTCAGCGTTCGTTCCGTTCGCCTTCTGAACTTTCGCGCCCAGATTCTTTGGGCGTCAGTAAATTCTCCACGCTCCCATTTCGCGATCGTCGCATCCTCTAACGGCGTTTCAACTACCGCAGCGTAGGATCCCTTTTCAGTCTTCACTGTGCGCTCGCCGGCGGGAACGAAGCGACCGTCCATAGGAACTTCGTTACCAAGTAAAGAATTAGCCAAGAGTGTGCGGTAGTCCACAGTGAGGCCGCGATTACCGCTGACACGATAGCTATTTGCTGCGATCCTTCTAATCGCTTTAGTGTCCTCGGCCTCTTTCGCGAGTTCCGCAAGAATCTCGTCCGCCAAGACGGGCGGTACTACGACGAAGAAGTGTCTATCGAGTGAGTCAGCTTCGGCATTGTTCAAGCCATGTACGACTGACTTGTCCAAAATTATTCTTAGCCCTTGCATCTCTAAAACGTTTACCTAACCTCAAAAACGTTTACCTAACCTCAAAATGCGAAAGCCCCGGTTTGCACCAGGGCTTTCGATTGCATTCATAATACTTAAGAATGTTTTCAACCAAACCACCCTGATGCGAACTGGCCATTATGATTTCTGTATCGACCGACGGTGGAATCATAACGGTTCTTAGTCGCTAGAATTCCGAGAACCAATGCCGCAGCGGGCAATAACAATCCAGTCCAACTTGGCGCTGATTCGGGCATCGCTGCTATTTGCGTTTGTGGCTTCGAAAGATACGCTTGAATTCGCGAAATTATGACCGTAGTTGTCGGTCGCTCCAACGGGTCATCTGCGGTCATACTATCTATCAGCAAATCGAGGTCTCGCGGCGGCGGACTGAGTGTAAACGCCAGCTTCGTCCTCAGACCCGTAAGAAGTTCTCTAAACACAATGCCGGCAGAATAAATATCAGCGCGCCAAGTATAATCGTCACCCTTCCTGACTTCAGGAGCGATATAATTTGGCGTTCCTCGGAAATCGTGCGTCATGCTTCCAGACACCGGGTTCGGTGTTTGTCCGACGCCTAGGTCAGCCAGTTTGACGCGCCAGCCAATTGGGCTCTCTGCTAATAACAAATTCCTCGGGGTGAAGTCTCCGTGAAATCCCCCTAGATCGTGAATGCCACGCAAGCCCAACATCGCATGAAGCATCGCGGTCGCGACAGTTTCAACCGGCTTCCGATCAAAAACCCAATTCATCAACGAACCGCCTGAACAGTATTCTAATACCAGAAAAGGCGGATGATGATCAGTATGGTCGGCCAAAAGATCAACTGTGAAATCGTTATAACTCTGTTTCAGTGTCAGGCGCGCCTCACGCTTCAATCTTTTGAGCGTTCCAAGGTTGTCATGCTTAACGACCTTTAGTACCACCTTCCGACCCATCGCAACGTCATCAGCCAAATAGATTAGAGCTTGGCCGCCTTCATCGATTTTTCTTGGATTGCGATACTCCGTCACTTGTTACTCCTCAAGATCGACGAGGTTAACATATTGTACAAGCGCGTGAAAGAGCAACGAGATGTTGTGCGGCTGGGATTCGAGTGGCATTACTCGAGATCGGAAGCGTATGCTTTCAATCGAGCGGCCTTCGTTTAGCAGTTTAGGCAAATAACTCAAACCTGGCGCAGTCCTGCAGTCAGATCAATTGGAAGTCGCGACGAATCGCCGCCGCCAAAAAGACCTCTCCATCAAATGTTAACAACCGCCTAAGATTGCTGTACCTTGCAATTGCGAGTTGCTCGCAGTTTCAACGACTTGGAGGGAGACGCTATGACACCTTCAATAATTCTTGGCTTCCTGGGTGACGCTTTGACATTCGGCGGAGGAATTCTCTTGTCGCTGGATGCACTTAAAAGGGGAAGAGAGTTTAAGACAACAAAGGGATTACAGAAAGCTGTCGCCAACCTTCACGGGATAGAACTGACTTCAGGAGGGGTCCGCATTTTCGACGATGACTCCACTGAGCTTCTGTTCATTAGGAAATCCGTTCGTAGGGCAAAATGGGGGACCGTGATAATTACCTCCGGTTTTCTGTGCTTGTTGGCCTCGAGAATTGTCGAAGTACTCAAACTTTAAGGCAATTCTCATCTTCCAGCTTGACCTCGGCGTCATTTTCCCCTATCATCTGAATTACGGAGTGGCGGAATTTCCGACATTCCGACGGAGGCTGAAAATGAACGAATTATTCAGACTAAAGATTGCGTCGAAGCGCCAAATGACAGCTCCCCAAAGACTTCTTGACGTGCTGGGCCTCAACGAAGGCGATGAAATTCAAATTGAGATCGCAGAGGGTCAGATAGTTGATGTTCACCCTTGCAAAGCTGTTCCCACTAGAATGTTGACTGAAGAGCTGCTGTCGAAAATCAAAGAACGCGAAGAGCGAATGCTTCAGGGTTACGGTCTTACGCCGGAGGAAGCTCTGCGGGAAGCGAAAGCGCGTAGGGTTAAGCTGACAAATACCATGGACAGTCGAGCGACCGACATTGAGAAGAAACTTGCGCGCTAGCGGCGTTCGGAATTGCCAGAGAGAAGACCTTTGGCCAAATAGTTTGTCGTCTCCGTGGTCAAAAAGTCCATTGATTCCGCCTCCTAAGCTTGATGTCAGAAACTAGGACCCGCATCTTCAATATACTTCCCTCATAAACTTCGACTTTCCAAATGACTGAGTGGCCGTCTGATAAGGGATACTCGAATCTTTCGCCGTGCAAAGAACACTTGCGCTGAATCGCTGGATCATAAGGGTTGACCGCCAGCTTCTTTAACAGCTCCTCAACTTCAGCCTGCGCCCGCCCGCTGAGGTCGAATAAGTCCGACCCAAATTCTTCATAGACATCAATTGGAACGTCGTAGCGCATATCTTGTTTGAGTTCAGGACATGACGCGGTGTGCTTCCGTGATCACGTGAGGCTGCAAAGCGTACGCCGGACACCCTTCAGTGTCAACGGTACGCACCACGATTGTTGTCGACGTTCAGTGACTTTTATTACTTCAACCACAAGGGTAGCCAAATGGTAAGGGAGGAGTCTGCAAACCTCTATTCATCGTTTCGCTCCCGACTCACGCCTCCAAAATCTGTGAATTGCTTGCGGATCAATCCGATCAATGCTCATTGTCACGTTTCGTAAGATCAGTAAGGTTCCAAAAACGTGTGGCCAATTTGTGGACAGAATTTACAGCATTCGACTGCTACGCGATGGGAGAGGATGTGAAGGAATGCAAAAACCTTAAGAAATTCTTGGTGGCTGCAACTTTTGAAAAGTCAAAAACTTACGTTTTTGACGGGTTTCAGATTATGAATCCCACGCTCTAACCATCTGAGCTACCCCGCCAAGTTTCGCTCATTATAGAGTGACCATGCCCGCCGCCAAAGTGATCAGGGAAACCTATGGGCCTTGACACGGGAATTATTCGCGACCACAGTTTAGCGCACCTTTTAGAAATTCAAACTCAGGAGAACTTCCACGAAACCAGGCGACATTAAGCGAGTGGTCGATCGGTTAACCAAATTGGGATTCAAAGTTGAAGTCAAGGCCGGGCCGGTTGATCGCGCGAATCGTCCGATGACTTTTGAAATTCACGCCAGTAGCCGCCAACTCACAACCGACGAGCGCAGGGCCTTGGCAGCATTCCTTGGGTTTAAGGCACTAGCCTGAGTGCGAACTCAACGGCAATCGGTACGCACGCCGCCGATGTGCTGGTTTCCAAGATGCGGTGCGGTAGTGAATTGGCTCTTGCAAAAATAAACGAGGCACGCCGGAGGCGTCGTACCGGCCGGCAAATCACAGGTTCGGGCGTCCGGTCTCCATCGCTTTCAAAAGCTGATCGACCAGTTCGATCTCTTCGTCGCCGGGTTCGAGATCTTTATACTTGTTCAGCGCGACGCGTGCGCCTTCGACGTTATTCAATCGATGGTAAACCAGCGCGAGGTTGTAGTAGACGAGTGAGAAGTTTGGTTCGATCTGAATCGCTGCCTCATAGTGCAGACGCGCGAGCGGAAAATCGCCGGCGTCGTAGTAAAGATTGGCGAGGTTATAATGAGCCTCGACGTGGCGCGGATCGTTCTTCAGCGATTGGGTGAAATTCTCGAGTGCGCCGATCGTGTCTCCACTATCGAGTTCGATGATGCCCAGGTTGCAGAACGCTTCGGCAACGTTATCGCCTTCACTGATCGCCTGCAGATAAAATTCAACTGAACTGGTATCGCCTTGTTCATGAAGCACCAGCGCTTCCTCAAACGGCGTTAACAGACGCGAAATCTGAAGCTGAACACCTTCGGGCCGAAACAAACTCATCTGTCCCTGCAACTCGGCTTCGATCTGTTTGATGGTCAGGCCCTGAGTGCGCATCTCGCGGACGCGCCGGAACAAGGTCAGTGCCTGAAAGTCATAAGTGAAGTCGCCGGTTTCGCCTACGGGCGTGCCATAGATGATTCCCACTTCGGCCCAGCGCCGCACAGTGCGCTCGCTTAAACCAAACATTTGTTTGATCTCGCGGACCGAGTAACTTGATTTGACACGCTGGTAATCCGCCTTGGCTGGAACAGGGGATGGAAAAGAGAGGACCTTGCGAATTTTTTCGGTCATGCGCGGGATAGTAGCCTACACCAAAATCCCAGGCTTTGGAACAGGATTTTTCAGATAAAACATCGTCGAGAGCCTTCGCTGAGGCTCAAGATTAATTAGACAGGATTAACAGGTTTACAAGACTAACTTAGAAAGGACATCGCCAGAGAGAGCACCGCACTTTCCCATCATGTCAATCCTGTAAATCCTGTCGGTTGTTCTTTAACACTTCACGTGTCCGAGCAGGACATAGACGATGATAAAAATTACGATCATCGACAGACAGCCGCCGCCCCACCAATAGGCAGCTGCGCCCGCCAGACATCCGCGCAATGGGCCTTCCATAGTTTTCTCCCGTCAAATCAGATTTGTGACCGAACGCTTTTCATTACAACTTCGGATTAGCATCGGAACTGGTCTGCATTCTTACCGAACAATTTGCAGCGCTTGTGTATACAGGGTCTGCAACCGCGATGCCATTCCCGCGGACCTTTTGGCGCGAAGAACGAAGACGACCCGTCCACTTGGCTTCTGAAGTTGATTCGAGTTATGTGACGGGAAAAGTTTTGAAGCTGTTGGGAGGAGAGACTACGGGCTGGATAGGCGACGACGAACGAGCCCCTCCGCTTCGTTGAGCGAAGGGGCCCTAAGTTTAATGATGGCCGCAGGCTGGACAGCCTGCAGTACTCAGAAAACGCGTCTGCCGTTTCTCAGCAGAAAGCCGAGCACCAAACCGGCGCCGGCCGCGATGAGCATCGCGTGGGCGGGCTTTCGCCGCGCGTAATCTTTCGCTTCGTCGGCAATCTCGCTAAAGTTCTTGCCCTGTAGGTCCTTGAATTTCTCGCCTACAACGCCCGCCTTTTGCTCGATGTAGTCGCTCGCACGCGAAGCCGCGTCTGCGATTTTTTTGCCGTAATCCTGTGCGCATTCTGAAAATTCCGACATTCCTTTATCACTCCCACAAACTAATGATTGATTGGTTTCTGTCCCAGCGTTTCCGGTAATTCCGTTCATTTGTTTACTCCTTTAAGCCGTGACCAAAATCTCCATACGACGGGAAAGGGCGCAGGGTTGCGAGAATTCAAAGTGAGATTTCATAGCGCCCCAGTTTGAATGACTTTTCCGTAGCCCAGGCGTTTACGCCTGGGGTTTGAAAGGCGGTCGTTTCAAAGCCCCATTAATGGGGCTTTAATAGTTGCGCCTTCTCTTACCCAGGCGTAAACGCCTGGGCTACAGAAAAACCTTGCGATTGAAATTGGTCCACGACTCGAGATTTGGGAGGGCGGGCAGTGCGCGCCGCTTTGAGGCCCAAGCGCTGTCTCCGCGTCGCTCTGCCGGCGCACCGCGAATAGATAGCGCGCCGGCCGGCAGTTACAGCGCCTCTCCTCTTGACTTTGCTCCGGGGCTGATGGTAAGTAAGCACTTACTTCGAATGGAACCTCAGAGAAAGATTTCGAATTCCAACGGTGGGCGCATGACCGGTGAAGACCGGCGCTCGCAAATTCTGAAGGTGGCGATGCGTCTGTTTTCGCAACGCGGCTTTCGCGGCACCACCACCAAAGAGATTGCCCTGGCGGCGGGTGTCTCTGAGGCAATGGTCTTTCGCCACTTTGCCACCAAGGAACAACTCTACAGCGCGATTCTCGATCACAAAGCCTGCGTGCACGAGACGATGGATCCCCTGCACGTCGTGCATGAGGCGATCGCGCGCAAGGACGATCACGCGGTCTTCGAAGGGTTGGCGCTTGATGCTCTGAATCAACACGACTGCGATCCCCAATTCCATCGACTCTTACTGCATTCGGCGCTGGAAGAGCATGAGCTGGCGACGATGTTTTGGGAGAAGTTTGTGAAGCGAGTGTATCGAATTCTGAGCAAATACATTCGCGAGCGGCAGCGCGAAGGCGCGATGACCGATGTCGAACCGCTCGTCGTCGTGCGCGCTTTTATCGGGATGATCATTCACCACTCGCTCAACAACAATCTTTGGGACCGCCAGCGTCAATTGCTGAAGGTCTCGAACGAGACTGCCGCCCGCGAATTCACGAACATCCTCCTGCACGGCGTTTCGACCGAAAAGGGGAAATCAAAAAGGGCGCGCGGATCAAAAACCGCTCGCCGCGCCTCGAGCACGACGAGAAAGAGATCGAACAAATGAGCCGTTCAGGGCTTTTCAAATTTGCGCTCACAGTCTTCCTGGCGACAATTGCCGGATTGGCGCTGGCTGCTTGCAAACGTTCAGCTGGTCAAACGAATGCGGCCGCGAACGCGAGCCCGACACCGAACGTGGTCCAAATCAGCACGACGGCGGCGATCGTGCGACAACTGCCGCAATACTTTGAAGGCACCGGCAGCCTGGCGGCGAGCCAGCAGACCGACGTCGCTCCTGAAACATCCGGCAAGGTCGCAGCCGTAGGCGTCGATATTGGTAGTTCGGTGCGCAAAGGCCAGATGCTGGTCCGGCTCGAAGATGCTGATTTCAAAGATCGAATTCAGCAGGCGCAGGCCCAGTTGGACCAGGCACGGGCCACTCAGCGTCAGAACGAAGCCAAGATCGGTTTACGTCCTGGGCAAAAGTTTATTCCGGAAAATGTTCCGGAGGTGGCCGCGGCCAAGGCGGCATGGGACTTAGCTGAAAAGAACCTGCGGCGCCACGAAAAGCTGGTTGAGAGCGGAGACGTTTCGCGCGCGACCTACGATCAGCAAAAGTCCATGCGCGATCAGGCGGCTGAGCAATATCAGGCTTTGATTCATCAGGCCCAACAGAATTACGCGGCGGTAGGTAACTCGCAGGCGGCGGTTGACGCAGCGCAAACAAACCTTTCGCTCGCAAAACGCAGTCTGACTTACACCGTGGTTTCAGCGCCGATGGCCGGATACGTTTCCGACCGGCCCGCGGATATCGGCGAGTACATCGCGCCGCAGCAGAAAGTCGCGACCATCGTCACGCTCAATCCGTTGCGCGTGCGCATCGACGTTCCGGAGCAATCGATTCCGCAGATTCGCGTGGGCGAGAGTGTTTCGGTCAGCGTTGCTGCTTACACGGATCGCAGTTTTTCGGGACACGTCGCGCGCATCTCGCCAAGCGTCACGCCGGCATCGCGGACGATGACTGTCGAGGCGGACGTCGATAATCCAAACGCCGAGCTCAAGCCCGGACAGTTCGCGACGATTCGCGTCCTTCTGCCAAAGAGCGCACCCGCCGTTCTCGTGCCGCAGAGGGCGCTCAGAACAATTTCAGGTGCGACGTACGTGTTTGTGATTAAGAACGGATTTGCGCAACAACGTCTGGTACAGACAGGACAAACTGAAGGCGACCTGGTCGAGTTGAAGAGTGGAATTGCCGCGGATGAAGTCGTCGCGTCAAGTAACGTCGATCAGTTGAGTGATGGATCGGCGGTAAGGCAATAGTTCAGAGTTCAACCTTTAGGTTGCTCCTGGCAAGCGCCGCAAGCTGAAGTTTGAACTCTGAACCGAAACTAAGCCATGCAAAAGCTTGCTGAAATCTGTGTTCGTCGTCCGGTGTTCGCGACCATGATCATCCTGAGCATCACGGTCGTGGGCATGTTCTCGTTTCGATCGCTGGGCGTGGATCTTTTTCCCAAGATCGATCTGCCGACGATTACCGTTACGGTCGTAAACCCGGGTGCGTCCCCGCAGGAAATCGAAACTGAAATCACCGACAAGGTAGAAGGCGCGGTCAACACGATCAGCGGCATTGACGAATTGCGCTCGACCTCAGTCGAAGGCGTCTCCCAGGTCTTCATCAGCTTCGTCCTCGAGAAAAATGCCGACGTCGCGGCTGAAGAAATCCGAAACAAAGTAGATCTCATCGTCAACGATTTGCCGGAGACGGCTGAGAATCCGATCGTCGAAAAGCTCGATACCGACGCCACGCCAGTTCTGCGCATTGCGGTGTCCGCGCCGCGATCTCTGCGCGAAGTAACCGACATTGCCGACAAGCAAATTAAGAGACTGATCGAGCCAATCAGCGGCGTCGGCAAAGTGGACATCATTGGCGGACGCCAACGCGAAATCGAAATCTGGGTCGATCCCGACAAGATGCGATCCTACAACGTGTCGGCGCCGGAAGTAGCCAACGCGGTGAAGACCCAGAACATGGAGTTGCCCGGCGGGCGGGTCGAATCCGGCCCCAGAGAAATGACCGTGCGGACCATGGGCCGCATCCCCGATCCTCAGCAGTTCAACAATCTGGTGGTTGCGAATCGGGGCGTCTATTCGGTGAAGCTCAGCGACATCGGATATGCCGAAGACGGCGCGGAAGAGCAACGCACAGAGGCGCGCCTCAACGGCCAGCCGGCGGTGACTCTCGTCATTTCCAAACAGTCGGGCCAGAACACAGTGGCGGTTGCGGATGCGGTGAAGGAACGTCTGGAGGAATTGAGACCGTCTCTGCCGCGCGACGTGAAAACGCAGATCGTCGGCGACCAGACAATCTTCATCAAGGCGGCGCTGCATTCGATCAATCTGCACCTGATTGAAGGCAGCATCCTGGCGGCAATCGTCGTCTTTGTTTTTCTCTGGAGCTTTCGCTCGACGTTTATCGCGGCGATCGCCATTCCTACTTCAATCATCGGCACATTCGGTTTGATGGCCTGGATGGGCTTCACGCTGAATCAGATCACGATGCTGGCGCTGACCCTGATGGTCGGCATCGTGATTGACGACGCAGTGGTGGTTCTGGAAAACATCTTTCGCTTTGTCGAGGAGAAAGGCGTGCCGCCATTTCAGGCGGCCATCGAAGGCACCAAAGAAATCGGCCTGGCGGTCATGGCGACGACGCTTTCGCTGCTCGCCGTCTTTCTGCCGGTTGGATTCATGGCGGGCATTGTCGGACGGTTCATGTCTTCGTTCGGCTTTACCTCGGCGTTTGCGATCGCGGTTTCGTTGCTCGTGTCATTCACGCTGACGCCGACTTTGGCGGCGCGCATGATCAAGCGCAAGAAATCGGGCCCGACCAAACCTCATCACAAAGAAGTCAGCGAATCGCCGGATGGAGAGAAGCGCAGCTCGCTGGCTGAATTCAAAGACAAGTACGAGCAGGCCAGTTCAAAGCAGTCGCGTTTCTACCGGCCCATCGATCGCACTTACACCTGGATGCTCAAGTGGTCGATGGCCCATCGCTGGATGATTGTGCTCCTGTCGTTGCTCGTGATCATCAGCACCGTGCCGTTGTTCATGCTGGTGGGCAAGAACTTTCTGCCCGTCGACGATCAGGCACAGTTTGAAATCAACATGCGTTTGCCGGAAGGCTCGACCTTGTCCGTAACGTCGGCGTTGAGCGAGCGCATGGCCGCCGACGTGCGCAAGTTGCCCGGCGTTACCGACACGCTGGTGACGATCGGTGCGGGCGCGCAGCAAATCGTTAACGTGGCCAACATCTACATCAAGATGACGCCGATCGAAGAACGCTCGGTTAGCCAGTCGGAGTTGATGTTGCGCGTGCGGTCCGAAATTATCGGCAAATACCTGAAAGAAATGCCGCAGCTTCGCAGCAGCGTTAACCCGGTGGCGGCGATTTCCGGCGGTGGACAGCGTAACTCGGACATCAATTTTGTTGTCAGCGGACCTGATCTCGACAAGCTGACAAAGTATTCCGGTGATTTGCTGGCAAAGCTGAAGACTTTGCCGGACGTGGTGGACGTGGACTCGACGCTGGTAACCGGCAAACCCGAGTTGCGCGTCGTAATCGATCGCGCGCGCGCGGGTGATCTCGGCGTGCGCATCGGCGACATCGCGCAATCACTGAACACGCTGGTGGCCGGGCAGAAAGTCTCAACCTTCAATGCCGGAACCGATCAATATGACGTGCGCGTGCGGGCGATTGGCGAGTTTCGCGCCAACGCCGAAGGCCTGCAGCGAATGCTGGTGCCCTCGGCGAAGATCGGCTGGGTCAGTCTCGATAACCTGGTGCGGATCGAAGAAGGCACCGGGCCATCGTCGATCGAACGGTACAACCGGCAACGTCAGGTGATGCTGGTGGCGAACACAAAACCCGGTGGCTCGCAGACGGCGGTGATGGCCAAACTAACTGAGTTTGCCAAAGCCGAAAACATGGATAGCTCGTACAAGACTTTCCTTGCTGGACGCACGAGAGAATTAAGCCGCACCGGACAATATTTTCTGCTGGCGATCATCCTGTCATTCGTTTTCATGTACATGGTCCTGGCGGCGCAGTTTGAATCGTTCATTCATCCGATCACGATTCTGCTGACGCTGCCGCTGGCTATTCCATTCGGCATCGTCTCGCTGCTGGTAACGGGTCAGACGGTGAACATCTTTTCCGGCCTGGGCCTGTTGCTGTTGTTCGGGGTGGTCAAGAAGAACGCGATCTTGCAAATCGATCATACGAATGGATTGCGCAAGCAGGGGATGGAACGCCACGACGCAATCATTCAGGCGAACCGCGATCGGCTGCGTCCGATTCTGATGACAACGATTGCTCTGGTTGCGGGTATGACTCCGCTGGTGCTTTCGAGTGGGCCGGGCGCCGGAACAAATCGATCTATCGGCGTGCTGGTCGTCGGCGGACAGTCGCTTTGTTTGTTGCTGACCCTTTTAGCGGTGCCGGTTTTTTATTCCCTCTTCGACGATCTGGCGCGCAGTCATATCTGGTCGCGGGTTGGTGGCTTTGTAGGTCGCATTTTTGGTCGGGCGCGGAGGCGCGTGGCGACGGCGGCGGCATCGCTGCTGGGGACGGTTACGAAGCAATAATGAATTCGTTTTAGTGGGAAGTGACTTAAGAGGTCTTATCATGGCGTTATCAAATGACTTGTTCTTGCGGCTTTGCCGCCGCACACTGCGGAAAGGCTTCGCCTTTCCGGCTGCCGTCGGAATTAATTCAAGCGATGCTACGCCTCGCCGAATTCGAGGCGTAGCCTCGAAAGAAAAAATAGTCCTTCCGGAAAGCCGTAGGCTTTCCGCAGTGTGCGGCGGCAAAGCCGCAATACTGTCTCTGCTTACGTCGCTGTTTCTTTTCACCTTATTGCCGACGCGCGCGTTCGGTCAAACACCGAATCCGTTACCACCTGCGTCCAAGCCAGACACTCAAGTGCCCGCAATCGCTGTCGATTTTCGCGCCGACACGAAGCGGCCAATGCCCTCACTCAATCGCATCGGCGTAGACCCGGCGGATCAGGAACCGCTCACTTTGCGTGACGCGATCACGCTCGCGCTCAGGAACAACAAGGACATCGAAATTGCGCGCGACACGGTGAAGATGGCTGAATTCGATCTGTTGACGGCGCGTGGCTCGTACGATCCGAAATTCAGCGCGCAGAGTTATTTCGAAAAAATTAAGACACCGGCCACCAACGTTTTGAGCGGCGCTGCCAAGGTAATCACGGATGACCTCACCGCGACGGCCCGGGTGGAAGGACTGGCGCCAAAAGGCGGCGGCAGTTATCACGTCGATTTCTCGGCGATCAGACAGACCAGCAACAGCACCTTCAATGTTCTGAATCCTGCTTATCCGACTGCGCTCACTTTTAGTTACATACAACCGCTGATGCGGGGCTTCCGATTTGATTTGCCGCGGCGACAAATAGAAGTCGCGAAGAAAAATCTTTCGCTGACCGACGCGCAGTTTCGACAACGCGCAATCGAAGTGATTACGAACGTGCAGCGTTCGTACTGGGACCTGGTGTTCGCTCTGCGCAACCTGCAAATTCAACGCGATTCATTGGCTGATTCCCGGCAACAGTTGGAGCACAATAAGCGCATGGTTGCTGAGGGCACGCTGGCTCCGATCGACGAAGTGGCCGCGGAAAACCAGGTCGCGACTTTTGAGCAAGCCGAGTTTGCAGCTCTCGAAGACGTTAATCGCGCCGAGAACAATCTGAAGAACATGATCGCAGAGAATCAGGAAGCAAAGATCTGGAACCTGTCCCTGATTCCAACCGATCAAGCCGATCTCACCCTGCCGCAAGTTTCTTTGCCTGATGCGATGAATGCAGCAAAGCAGAATCGTCAGGAACTGAAGCAGTCGGATCTGGCGCGCGAGATCAACTTACTCGATCAAAGACTCTATCGAGATCTATCAAAACCCGAAATTGATTTGGTGGGAAGTTATGGTGTGGTCGGAAATGCGGGCTCGCAGGTTACCACCGCGAATCCACTAACAGCGAGCAACGATGCACTGCGCGCGCGGGTTAACGAGTTGTCCGTGTTGTCAGGCTTTCAGCCGTTGCCCACGCCGCCGACGGTGACGATCCCGTCTAACCTGTTTGGGAATTATGGGCAGTCGCTGGTGAATCTCGGCTCGAACCAATATAACAATTTTCGCGTGGGTGTGGCGATCAGCCTGCCGCTGCACAATCGCACGGCTGAGGGTCAATTGGGACACTCGTTGGTTGAGGGTAAACGCATTCAGACGCAGCGCGAACAACTCGAGCAGCTGATTCAGGTCGAAGTGCGAAATGCCCTGCAATCACTGAGCACGTCCGAAGCGCGCTTGCGCTCAGCCGCGATTGCCCGCTCAACCGCTGAGCAGCAATATGAAAGTGAGAAGCGAAAGCTCGACGCGGGCCAGTCGACGGTTTTCCTGGTGCTTGAACGACAAACTGCCCTGGCGGTCGCCCGTGGTAACGAGCTGAGGGCGCAGACGGATTTGAATAAGGCGATTGCCGAACTTCAGCGAGCGACAGGTAATTCGCTGACGGCAAATAATGTGACGGTCACAGTGCGCTAGTGACACAGACTTTAGTCTGTGATTTTCAGGAGAAGAATCGACAGGATTGAAACGATTGACAAGATCGATAGGCCCTTAATGAATCTTGTTAATCCTGTCTGGTTTTTGGGAAAGGGCAACACAGACTGAAGTCTGTGCCACTTGGTTGGAAATGTCACAGAAGAAACTATCCAAAGCGATTGCGGTTCTCGCGGTGGTCTTGATCATCGGCGCTGCGGTTTTTTTCGCATGGTGGTTTCTGATCCGCCAGCCTCCTGTCCCACATAACATCATTACGCTGAGCGGCCGAATTGAAGGCGATGATTCAGTCGTGGCCGCAAAAACTTCGGGCCGCATCCGCGACATTCGCGTGCGTGAAGGTGACACGGTAAAAGCCGGCGACGTTATTGCGATACTTGACGACGAACAGGCTGCGGCCAGAGAACAGCAGGCCAAGTCCGCGACGCAGGAGTCGGACACCCGGGTAACTCACGCGCAACAACAGATCGACGTGCTGAACGAACAGCTCAAGCAAGCGCGACTCACGGTTGATCAGGCAAGGCTCGATGCCCAGGGCCGCGTCCACCAGGCTGAAGCCCAGGTTGCGACTGCCGAAGCAAATCTTTCTCAAGCGCAAGCCGGATACGAACAGGCGCGTTACGACGCCGAAAGATTCACGCGGCTGGCAAAATCAGGAGACGTTTCCGATCGCCAGCGTGAACAAGCGCGCACGACTGCCGAAGCGCAGGCAGCCCTGGTTGAATCAACTAAAAAACAAGTTGCGGCAGCGCGGGGAGCTCTGACGACGGCGCAAGCCAACCTCAAGAACCCGGCAATCAGATCGTCTCAAGCCAGCACGATTCAAAAACAGATTTCGCAGGCGCAGTCTGATGTGAACGCGGCCCAGGCAGACGCTGAACGGTCGCGCGCACAATTGAAGGAAGCCCAGGCCAATCGAAATGATCTGAACATCGTCGCGCCGTTCGACGGGACCATCGCGACGCGCAGCGCTGAGCCGGGAGAGGTGGTCAGTCCGGGAACTCCGATCGTGACAATGCTCGATCTCAGCAAAGTCTACCTGCGCGGCTTTGTTCCGGAGGGCGACATCGGCCGCGTCAAGTTAGGCCAGACAGCTCGAGTCTATCTGGATTCAAATCCGCGGCAAGCGATCGAGGCAGTAGTTTCGCGTATCGATCCTGAAGCTTCGTTCACTCCGGAAAATACTTACTTTCGCAACGACCGGGTCAAACAAGTTGTCGGGATCAAACTCTCAATTAACAGTCCCAACGGAGCTGCGAAGCCGGGAATGCCGGCCGATGGTGAAATCCTCGTCGACGGCAACAGCTGGCCCAGGGACACCGGCAGGCGCTGAGATGTAAAGCAGACTGTCTAGTCTGCTTCACCTGAGAACGGCGAGAATTTAGTGTTGGCACATTTTCAGAACCGACGGTTTAAAGTTCAGCCTTTAGGCTGTCTTGTTTACCAGGACAAGCGAAAGCTTGAACTCTAAACTGTCCCGAATTTTCGCAGACTGGACAGTCTGCGATACATCATGGAATCTCGCGATCGACTTTCGGTGCAGAGCGCTTCGGAGCACACCTTCGCCTCTGGCCAGATCGTTCAGCAACCAATCGCTGAGCCGTCGAGTACCAGCCCCAATCTCGCCATTCGGATTCGCAATCTGAAAAAAAACTACGGCCCGATCGAAGCCGTCCGCGGCATCGACCTCGATATCAACACCGGCGAGATCTTTGGCCTCATCGGTCCGGACGGCGCCGGCAAAACTTCAATATTTCAGATTCTCGGCGGGGTCATGCAGGCGACTTCAGGCGAAGCCATGATGATGGGCCAGCCGGCGCGCGCGGCCCGGTCTTACGTTGGTTATCTCACACAGGTTTTTAGTCTCTATCACGATCTTACAGTCGCCGAAAATCTGCGTTACATGGGTGAGTTGCGCCGTCTGCCCGGAGACGAGATCGAACGTCGCGGGCGCCGCTATCTGGAAATGTTCGGAATGGATCGATTTACGGATCGGCTGGCGGGCAGATTGAGTGGCGGCATGAAACAGAAGCTCTCGCTGGCTTGCGCGCTGATCATCGAACCGAAGATCTTGCTTCTCGATGAACCAACCACGGGCGTCGATCCGGTTTCGCGCAGGGAGTTTTGGGATGCGTTAACTGAACTCTCGGCCCAGGGAATCACGATCGTGATCGCCACGCCGTACCTTGATGAAGCCGAACGTTGCACGCGCGTCGCGCTGATACATGAAGGACGCATCCATCAAACCGGTTCACCAAGAGAGCTGCGCGATCATCTCGGCTTGAAGAGACTGGTGGTGCGCACGCCAGACCTGGGCCGGGCGGAAGATCTTCTGGATGAGACGAAAGGAATCGACGATGCGCAGAGGTTTGGCGATCACCTCGACGTCATGGTCGAAGACGCGGCCAAAGGCGAGCAGTTGACGCGCGAGACGCTGAGCAAGGCCTCGATCGAAATCGAAGGAATCGAAGTGGCGCCGCCGACTCTCGAGAATACTTTTGTCGCCCTCCTGCGTCATATCGAGGATGAAATCAGAACCTCGCCGTTTCCCGTCAAGCGCAAATTCCAGGAACGCGCTTCTGACGCGGTGGCCATCGGCGCGCGCGACCTCTCGAAGACCTTCGGCAATTTTGAAGCGGTCAAACACCTTAATCTCGAAGTTAAGTACGGTGAGATCTATGGCTTGCTCGGGGCCAACGGTGCGGGCAAGACGACGACGATCAAGATCCTCTGCGGATTGATCGAAGCCAGCGCCGGTGAAACAGAATTGGCCGGTGAGACCGGATCGCTGCGATCGGAGTTCGTGCGTCAGCGCGTCGGCTACATGTCGCAGAAGTTTTCTTTATATGACGACCTGACCATTGACGAGAATCTCGAGTTCTTTGCGGGCGTTTACAAAGTTCCGTTTGATGAGCGCGCCGAAAAGAAGCGTTGGGTGCTTTCGTTTTCCGGACTGCAGGGTCGCGGCAATCAAATGACCGCAAGCTTGCCAGGCGGCTGGAAGCAACGCGTCGCCTTCGGAGCGGCAGTCATGCATGAGCCGAGCGTGCTCTTTCTCGACGAACCCACGTCGGGCGTGGACCCTCTGGCCCGGCGCGCCTTCTGGAAAATGATCAATAGCTTTGCTGACCGCGGCATGGCCATCCTGGTGACGACGCATTACCTGGAAGAGGCTGAACAATGTAATCGACTCGGGTTTATGGTCGCGGGCGAATTGGTGGCCCAGGGCACGCCTCTGGGTTTGAAAGCGCAGCAGACCGGACATCTGCTGGAGATCAGGACAGACGCGCCGCAACGCGCCAACAATTTCCTCAAGGAAGAGATGGAGCGCTGGCGCGTTTCATTGTTCGGCGATCGTTTGCACGTCATCGTCGATGAAGACGCCGAGACGGGAATCCGCAACATCACCGAGCGATTAAAAAGCAAAGGTATCAACGTAAGTCGAGCTCGGGAAGAAAACTATTCGCTCGAGGACGTGTTTATCGCAGTGGTTGAAAAGATGCGGAAGGAAGGGAAGAGCGCGGAGGAGTGAGGAAGGTCTGCTCCCTCTCAGAAAGGCGTCTGTCGGGGAAATCTCTGATGTGTCTCAGTGGTGAAATTTCTAACGAAGACATTCACCACAGAGGCACAGAGCTCACACAGAGAACCACGGAGAAAGACAAAACGCATTTCCCGACAGACTCCAAAGAGAGGGGAATGAGATCATGAAGCGAATTCTGGCCCAGGTGCGAAAGGAACTCACGCAGTTGCGGCGTGATCGGCTCACACTTGCGCTCGCGCTGGTGCTGCCGATCCTGTTGCTGCTGTTGCTGAGCAAAGCTACTTCGCTGACTGTGAAAGACATTCCGCTCGTGGTCCAGGACCTGGACCACACGCCAATGTCACGACGTTACATTGAAGCAGTGGGCGCTTCGCTTTCATTCAAGCTCAGCGCGCTCCCGCCAAACCAATCGCCAGAGCGCGTGCTGGATCAGAACCAGGCGCGGGCCGCGCTGATCATTCCACCGAATTTCGAACGTGACTTGCTCCGCACACACAATGCCGAAGTGCAATGGTTAGTTGACGGCACTGACGCAAACACGGCCAACGTGATGCGCGGGAAGGCGGCGGCCATCACCCAATCATTCACTGCGCAATTGCACCCGGCGTCCATGCAGCCGGCGATCAAGCCGCAGATTCGTTACTGGTTCAATCCCGGTCGTTCGGACCTCGAATATTTTGGGCCGGGCGTGCTGGCGTTTGGCCTGGCGATGTTTCCGCCGCTGCTGGCGGCGCTGGCGATGTCGCGCGAAGGAGAGTTGAAAACGATTCTGCAGGTGTATGTTTCCAGCATCACTGCCTTCGAGTATCTCGCCGGGAAAGTGATTGCTTATACGATCGTCGCCTGGAGTGAATTTATCACCGGCATGATGGTGTTGTATCTGATTTTTGGATTGCACCTGGCGGGCGATCCCACGCCGCTCTTAGTCACGACCTTTTTCTATCTGCTGTGCACAACTTGTTTTGGCGTGATGCTGGGTGCGGCGATTCCAAACCAGGCGGCCGCGATTCAAGCGGCGCAACTCGGAGGCTTTCTGACTTCTTTCCTGTTGGCCGGATACATTTTTCCGGTGCAGAACATGCCTCTGCCGCTCAGGTTTCTGTCTTACTTTGTGCCGATGCGTTACTACCTCGAGGTCATTCGTGACGCTTTCCTGCGCGGCGGCGGTTGGTCCGGATTGTGGTCTGCGCCAATTGCGCTCGCGTTGTTGGGATTATTTTTCTTTTGGCGCGCGTGGGCAGTGATGAAGGATATGCAGGTGAAGGCTTGAGGATTGACAGTGGTCAGGAGTCAGTTGTTCGTTGTTGATGGTTAAGCGCTAGTTTGTTAGCTGGCTCTGCCACGCCGATGCGCGGCAAGTCTTCGACTTGCCGGCAGTAATCGCCCTATTTTCATGGTCTTCGACCTTTCATGCTCGTAGACCGCAAGATCGAGAAAGTACCGCCCGGCAAAGTCGGAGACTTGCCGCGCATCGGCATGGCAGAGCAGCAATCAGGTAAACAACCGACACCAAACGACTGACAACTGACTATTGACTATCGACGTTCATGCAATCACTTAAACGAATTCTGAATCTGCGTCTTTGGTCGCTCTTCGTCAAAGAGTTTCATCAGATTAGGCGCAACCGTCGTCTGGTGATTCTGCTGATCATTCCACCCACCTTGAATATTGTTCTGTTTGGATTGGCGCTGAATCCAACGTTCGAGAATCTGCGCCTCGGAGTTGTCGATGACAGTCGCACGCCGGAAAGCCGCGAGTTGGTCTCGGCTTTTCAGGAGGGATTGGTTTTTCAAACGAAAGCTTACTATGCGTCAACCAACGAACTGGGCGATGCCATCAGCCGTGGCGACCTGGACGCGGGTTTGGTCATCCCGCGCGATTTTGCCGAAAAGCGAACCCGCCGCGAAACCGTGGAAGTGCAGTTACTCGTGGATGCCGTCAACGCGAACACGGCGACGATTGCCGGCGGCTATGCCGCGCGCATCGTTGCCGGGTTGAATCAGAAAATTGCTCTGGCCCAACCGCCGCGAGCGCAAGTTACGAGCAGTGACCCTTCGAATGCGCAACCGCTTTCGCTCGCGACCAATGTGCCGATTCCGGCGCGCGCCATCGTCACGCCGCGTCTGACGTTGCTCTACAATCCCGGACTTAAGAGTGCATGGTTCATCACAACCGGAATGATCGGATTGCTGCTCGTGCTCCAGGGATCGGTTGTGTCTTCGGCTTCACTGGTCCGCGAAAAAGAGATTGGCACCATCGAGCAATTGTTGATGACGCCGGCGACCGGCTCAGAGATCATCATCGCCAAGGTTTTGCCGATCTTTCTGCTGCTGGCGATTGATATTGGCCTGGCGTTATTCGTGGCCAGAGTGGCTTTCGCGGTGCCGATGCGTGGCAGTCTCTTGCTGTTCTTTCTTGCGTCATCGCTGTGCGTCATCTGCGGCATTGGCCTGGGGATGATGATCGCGACGTTCACTCGCACACAGCAACAGGCACAGTTGATGAGCTTCTTTACTAACCCGCCGCTGGCAATCCTTTCGGGTGCGACCACGCCAATCGAAGCGATGCCGGCGTGGCTGCAGCCGATCACCTCTCTGAATCCGGTAAAGCACTTCGCGATCATCTCGCGCGGTATTTTGCTGAAGGGCAGCGGCGTGGAAGTTCTCTATCCGGAATTGCTGGCGCTGGCCGCGATCGCTCTGGTGATGGTATCGGTGAGCGCCTGGCATTTTCGGAAACAGCTTGGATGAATTGAGATCTCAGATTTCAGATCTCAAATCTCAGATCATCTCAGACTCAGATTCCAACGCGAGCAGCGGAGCAAGATATGTCGCGCGCGCAGAAAAGAGAGCACTCCGGAGGAGTGCGTACCGGTACTTGCCTCAATCGCATTGAACCTTTAGGCTAACGCCACTGAGTGATGATTCATTCAGTCCCGGTTTATGGCCACGAAACCTGCACGAAACGGATCGAAAACCAAGCGCGAGCTAATCCTGCGAGCGGCCACCAAGGTGTTTGCCCGGAACGGCTATTTCAATTCCAAGGTTGCGGACATTGCGCGCGCGGCAGATGTCGCCGACGGCACTGTCTATCTTTACTTCAAAAGCAAAGAAGAAATTCTCCACTCGATCTTCGATCAGAATATGGCTGACGCCATCAAGTCAGCTCGTGAACTGATCAGAAATGCTGCTGACCCGCGCGAGCAGTTGCGCCGAATCGCGCAACTTCACCTCGAACGTTTGGGCGCGGATCGAGATCTCGCGGTGGTGTTTCAAGTCGAGTTGCGCGGCTCGACTAAATTCATGCAGGAATTCTCGGCGGCCGGATTCGCCGAGTACCTGAACATGCTTTGCAAGATTTTTCAGGAAGGCCAACGCACCGGCGTCTTTCGCAAAGAACTGAACCCCAAGATTGCCGCCAAGATGCTTTTTGGCGCGCTGGATGAAATGGCGACGAACTGGATCATCTCAAAGCGACACTACAAGTTGGAGCCCATGGCCGACATGGTGATGGATGTTTTTCTGAATGGCGTGAGTTCGTGACGGCCATTGACTGGAGCGCGACCGTCTCGTCGCTCTGGGCTGCAAGCGAGGACGCTTGCGCTCCAGTCCGGCGCCACGATTGGCCCACCACCAACGGATGACAGATGATTGAGACTTACGACAAGCCTAAGTCCGAACCCGCACGCGTTCCGCTTGATCCGAACGAGCCGACGACGCTTGTCGAGATCTACGAATCTGTCGTTCGCAATCATCCCAAACCAGACAACCTGAATTACAAACGCGACGGCGCCTGGCAAGCGCTTTCCGCTGCTGACATGATGAGCCGCGCACGTCGGATCGCTCTCGGCTTGTACTCGCTCGGTCTGCGCAAAGGCGATCGGGTCGCGATTCTATCTGAGAGTTGTGTCGAGTGGGTCCTGGCGGATCAGGGTTGCGTTTTGATGGGAGCGATCACAGTTCCTGTCTATCCGACTTTGAGTCCCGATCAAGTCAAATACATCACCAACGATTGCGCGGCTCGCGCGGTCTTCGTTTCCACGAACGAAAAATTCTCAGAGATGGAAGCGACCTTGAAAGAGTGTTCGACCATCGAGAAGGTAATCCTGTTTGATTCTGCCGCGTCGACCGGCGCCGGCCTCATAACTTTGGAGGAGATTGAAGCGCGAGGTCGCGGCCTCGAAGCCGAGAACCCGGAACTGATCGAACATCTGTCGCGGGCTGCCAGGCCTGAAGACCTCGCCACGATTATTTATACGTCCGGCACCACGGGTGAACCGAAGGGCGTGATGCTCACCCATTCGAACATGGTTTCGAATCTGATTGATTCGTCCAACCACTTGGAATTCGGTGAAAGCGATTCGGCGCTGTCGGTCCTGCCGCTGTCGCATGTGTTCGAGCGTCAGGCCATGAATATGTATCTGCATCATGGGATGAGCGCCTACTTCGGATCGCTTGATACGCTCGGCGAACACCTGCGCGAGGTGCATCCGACGGTGCTGGTGGGCGTGCCGCGCATTTACGAAAAGATTCTCGCGCGCGTGCAGGACCGCGGGGCGGCGAAGGGAAGGCTGAACGGCGCGGTGGTTAACTGGTCAATCGACGTGGGCCAACGTTGGGCGCGGCTGAAGGCGGATCATAAAGCCATTCCGACTGGGCTCCGGTTGAAACACAAACTCGCCGATTTGTTGATCTTTGAAAGACTGCGGAAGGCGATGGGTGGACGGATACGCATTCTGGTTTCCGGCAGCGCTCCGGTTTCTGACGACGTGGCCCTCGCGTTTCTGGGCGCCGGCTTGCCGATCGTTCAGGGATACGGTCTGACGGAAGCTTCACCGGTAATCACTGCGGGGCAGATTAATGACAATCGGATTGGGACTGCCGGCAAGCCTATCCGCAACGTTGAAGTTCGGATCGCCGCCGACGGCGAGATCGAAACGCGCGGCCCGCAGGTGATGCGCGGCTATTGGAACAAACCGGAAGAGACGGCTGCAATGTTCACCGAAGACGGCTGGATGCGCACCGGAGACATCGGTCATCTGGATGCGGACGGTTATCTCACGATCACGGATCGGAAAAAAGAGTTGCTGAAAACTTCGGGTGGCAAATACATCGCGCCGCAACCGATTGAGCAACTGATCAAAGGTTCGCGTTTCGTTAACCAGGTTGTGGTGATTGGCGATGGTCGCAATTTTCCGGCAGCGCTGATTGTGCCCGACTGGGAGTTACTTGAGTCCTACGCAAAACTGAAAGGGTTGGATTTGCATACGCGCGCAGAGTTTTGCCGTCACCCGCGCATTATCAATCTGTTCGAGCGCCAGATTGCCGCACGCACACAGAAGCTGGCGCAGTTCGAGAAGATCAAACGCATCGCGCTGTTGGATCAGGAGTTGTCGGCAGAAAACGATGAGCTGACGCCGACCTTGAAAGTAAAACGACGAATCATCGATCAAAAGTACCGCGACGTGATCGATCGGATCTACAGCGGCACGGACCAAAGCCGCGGAGCGGCGGGAGATCTGTAGCCCACGGCGTGAGCCGTGGGTGAAGGCCAGATTGTAAATCAGCCGCGGAGCGGCGATACATTGTTTCGCCCCTCCCGGGGCTGCGTTGTTTCCTTCGCTCTATTCCCATGGCTTGCGCCATGGGCTACAAGATCTATCGCCGCTCCGCGGCTTAGTACGTCGAATCTCTGACTTTGATATCGAAACCGGCGAGGATTTTATCGGCGGCCTCGATCGCAGCTTGCTTGATTGAATACTCGGAATAGTTGGGGACGCCTTTCGTGGTCGGCAAAGAATTTCTATCGCGAGCGCTTTGATAAATGTGCCGTTGCGTTCGACCCGAGTGCTTGATTTTTCCGGTTACCGGCTCAACCACGACGTATTCAACGAACAACTCGTCCTGCTCCGGTTTGATTTGGCGTCCTGACTCGGCGAAAAAGCTTTTCACTTCCAGACTGACAACCCAACGCGTCGTTTCTTCCTTCGCGGCTTTGATGGCTGCCGAGCGATTCATGCTGTTGCCACCCGCATTAGCAAAAACGATTTCCGCGTCGCTCAAACGCCTGATGCAGTCAGTCAGCAGTGTGTCGTAGACGTAATAAGGGGTTGTCGTGAATGCGTCAGCCCGGTTAATTCCCACCAGCAATTGCAGCCTGGTTTCAGTCGCCGGTTTCTTTTCCGTGGGTTTCGCTCCGGGCGCAGTCGGAGTTGTCGCGGTAGTGGTTGTCCCGCCGGTTGAGCGCCGGCCCGATTGCGCCTGCGCAACGCCAAACGTCAGCAGAAATATCGAAATTAGTAAGAGAAATTGTGGCTTGCGCAACATGGTCTTTGTCTCCGCATTCTAGCACTGTTTGTGGGAAGATTTGATGCATGAAGAGCCGTTCGAGTGGTCGACGGATTTTCTTTCCGGCTCTGCCACGCCGATGCGCGGCAAGTCTCCGACTTGCCGGCGCCCACCGGCTTCTTTCTTCAGGTCTGTGACCAGGCCTTTCTGCGGTCATAGACCGCCAGGTTTTTAAGTAGGGCATTTCGGCAAGTCGGAGACTTGCCGCGCATCGGCGTGGCAAAGCCAGAAAGAAAGTAGGGGGCTTTTTTGATTCCGACCCGTCATCTATTAGACTCGACTTTTCATGAATCCTAATTCAATTTCACTTAAGATCACTTCGGTTCGCGAACAGGGTCGCGACATTCGCTCGTTCGACCTGATGCCGGCGGACGCCAAAGAATCTCATGACGTGCTATTCGTTCCCGGCCAGGTGGCCGTGCTCCAGGTCGCGAATGAAGAACCTGCGTACTTTGCTTTTGCCGGCGCGCCGGAAGACGCCGAGCTGGAAATTCTCGTGAAGCGGACAGTCGGCGCCAGCGTCGCTTTGTTCGACATGAAGGTTGGCGAGCACGTTGATCTCTTGAATGTAGCCGGTCATGGTTTTGATCTGGAAGCACAGCGCGGTCACGATTTGGTTTTTGTAGCGATGGGGACGGGCGTCGCGCCTTTGCGTTCGGCCCTGCGACACGTCCTGAATCGCAAAAAGGATTTTGGCCAGCTCATGGTTTTGTACGGCGCGCGCACGCCCGACGATTTTTGTTATCGAGACGAAACCGACGGCTGGGAAGATGCGGGCGTCGAACTGCGGCAGGTGATTTCTCGCCCGGGCGATCACGAGTGGTCCGGACCAACCGGATACGTGCAGTCGCTGCTGGATCACGTTCTGCCTGAATTGAAATCGCCAGTGGCTTTAATTTGCGGCTCGCGCGAGATGATCGCGCAGACGCGTGATCGTTTGCAGCAGATGGGCTTTGCGCCGGAGAAGATTCTGACGAACTACTGAGACTATCCACAGATTACATAGAAAGACGTTTGCCGCGAAAAGGTACAAAAAGCGGAAAAGGAAGTTAGGTTAGTATCCGTATCCTTTGAACCTCTGGCGCCTTATTTGTAGTTTCATTTCCCAATCTGGGTAATCTGTGGATACTGCCCAACTGTTTTTTCTTCGTAACATTCTTGCCCGGGATGTATGCGCTGAACTAAGATTCGCAAATCTTTTTGAGCTTGCCGCACCTATCACTCATTCGCGAGTCCTGGAACTGATAAGAGAGGAAACACATGTTTAAGAGATCCACCCCCATCACCACACTCTGCGCGTTCATCTGTCTGCTATTTGCAGCCGCGTCGGCGTTCGCGCAATCGCAAGCCACCACCGGAAATATTGAAGGCCGCGTCATTGATCCCAACGGGGCCGCGGTTCCGGCCGTTACCATCACGGCGACCAACCAGGAAACCGGCTTGGCAAAGAACGCCACTACTGATGAGGAAGGAATTTTTCGGATTCTTTTTTTACCGCCCGGAAAGTATCGGGTGAGCACGACCGGCGCGCAGGGTTTCGCCGGCGCAGATTTCAGTAATGTCGTGGTAACGGTGGGCGGCAAAACGCCGCTCGACATTGAATTGAAAGTGGGCGGGCAAACTACCATGGTGGACATTTCCGTGGGGGGCCAGATTGTCGAAACCACTCGCACCTCAATCTCTTCAACCATCAACCAGCGCGCGATTGATAACTTGCCGGTTAACGGACGCAACTTTCTGGACTTTGCCACGCTTACGCCGGGCGTCGTCCGCGAACCGACGCGCGCGGGTGATCTGAGCGTCGGCGGTCAGAAGGGAACTCTGAACAGTCTTCAGGTTGACGGAGCCGACAACAACAATACTTTTTTTGGTCAGTCGTTCGGCCGCACGGGAACGCGCCCTCCTTATCAGTTTTCAGAAGAGTCGGTGCAGGAGTTTCAGGTTAATCAAAACGGTTTTTCGGCAGAGTTCGGGCGGGCCGGCGGAGCGATCATTAATGTAGTCACAAAATCCGGGACCAACGACTGGCATGGCAGCGAATTCGAATATTTTCGCGACGAGTCGCTCAACTCAAACACGCCGATCCTGACTGCTCGCGGAGCGAAGCGTCCCAAGTCCCAGATCAATCAGTTCGGCGGCACCCTCGGCGGTCCCATCAAGAGAGACAGAGCCTTTTTCTTTGCGACTTTTGACGGGCAGCGGTCGACTATTCCCAACGTTGTAGACGCCCCAAACTTTTCCGCGCAGCCGGCCAACATCCAGGCGTTGCTGGCGCCCAAAATGGGCACCTACAACATTGGACGCGACCAGGACGTTTACATGGTGAAGACCGATATTCGTTTGAACAACTCGAACCTGTTAACGTTTCGTTTTAATCAACAGAACTTCACCGGCAACAACAACGAGAACGGCGGCCCTTTGAGTGTGCAGGAACACTCAGGCAACAGCGTCGCCAGGACGACGACGTTTTCCGGTTCGCTCACTTCGACCTTGAGCAGCCGAACGATCAACGAGTTTCGTTTTCAATATGGCCGTGACAGCGAGCCTGGCACAGCCAATAGCGACGTCGTCGAAGCTCGCATTCAAACTGGCGGTGGTTTCCTCCAGTTAGGGCGCAACAACTTCAGTCCGCGCGAAACCACGATCAAGCGCTGGCAATTCATCGACAACATCAGTCATACAATGGGCGCGCACAATCTGAAGTTCGGCGCCGATCTCAATTTCGATAATATTTTCAATTTCTTTCCCGGCGTGTTCACCGGGCAGTACACGTTCAATTCATACGCCCTGTTCGCGTCAAATACTCCCGCGTCCTACACCCAAAACTTCGGCGGCGCGGGTACTTCCGGAGGCACAACGTTTCCGAACATGCAGGACTATGGATTCTTTGTGCAGGACGACTGGCGCTTCAACCCGAAGCTGACTTTGAATTTTGGTATGCGCTACGACTACCAGAAGCTTGCCGACCCCACGGTTAACAATCCAAGTGCGGCGCTGGCCGCTGCCGGTCTGAGCACGGTCACCACGGTTCGCGACGGCAATAATTTCTCACCGCGTTTGGGATTCAGCTATGCGATTGACGAGAAGACGGTGGTGCGCGGCGGCTATGGGATCTTCTACGGACGGACGCCGGCGATCATGCTTGGCACAGCGCATTCGCAGAATGGAATTCAGGTGACGGGTATTACGCTGACTTGTACGACCACGCCCGCCAATCCGTGCCTGACTTATCCGGCGATATTCACCACGCCGCCGGCTGCCGGCGCGCAGACGCCGAGTCTGTACATGTTTGCGAGAAACTACGGTCAGCCGCATGTCCATCAGGCTCGCTTCGGTGTTGAGCGCGAGTTGTTCTCGAACATGAGTTTGTCGGCTACTTATCTTTTTTACAGGGGTGCAGATCTTTCGCGAACACGCGACATAAATCTAGGTCCGGCCGTAGCTACAACCGTGACGGATCCAAACGGCGCTGCGCTGGTCGTTTGGCGTCACCCCGCTGCGCGGCCGATTGCAGGCTTTACGCGCATCAGTCTGTTCGAGAGTTCAGCGGACTCGCGTTACGACGGGTTCGCATTCGAGCTCAAACGCCGCTTCGCTCGCGGCTTTCAATTCATCGCGGCCTACACTTTCTCAAAAGCGGTGGACAACAAGCCCGATCAGACAATGGTTGTAGTTGGGACCGACGACGTCAAAGGTCTGCAGAACAATTTAGACATCGGGGATGATTACGCACGCAGTGACCTGGATATTCCTCATCGGTTTGTGTTCAGCCCGCTCTACGAAATCGGCACCGTCGCCACAGATAATGGAGTGGCCAAAGCGCTGCTGAGTAACTGGACCTTTTCCGGGATTATCACTTTGCAAAGCGGCTTTGCGTATTCGGCGCTGATCGCCGGAGATGCTAATCGCGACGGTAATGCGGCAACGGACCGAGTGCCGGGAACCTTGCGCAACCAGTTCACCTCACCGAACATTTATGTATTTGACACGCGCGTAACCAAGTCGTTCAGAATCGGCGAGAAATTGAACCTCAGCTTGATGGCCGAAGCTTTCAATTTGTTCAATCGCTCGAACATCGCGACGGTGAACACCGGCCGTTACGGCATCGCCAGCTCGTCGGCGACGGTACTGACGAGTCCGGCTCTTTCCACGCCGTTCGGATTTGCGCGCACGTTCCTGGGCGAGCGCCAAATGCAGTTGGCAGTGAAGTTAAAGTTTTAGAGAATGAAGCCGCGGATTTACGCGGATAGACGCTGATTAGGAAAACAGTGAGTTCCCGCTTGCACGGTTTCTTCTTCTCAGCGTTGATCCGCGTTCATCCGCGGCTTATCTCTATCTAATTCGTCGCGCCGAATCCGTGTCGCTGCTTGCATAGCCGGCAGAAGGTTGGCGGCTCGAGATTGTCGAGCTGGTGTCGCACCGGCTTCACCGTCTTCAGGTAAGCGAACATCGATTTCAAATCGTCGTCGCTCATCCTTCCATAAAAGTACCAGGGCATTGACGCGCGCAGCGGCCGAGCACCGACCTTCCCCACGCGCAATGCCTGGATAAACGTCGCGTCGTTGTAATAAACAATTCCCGACGCCGCCGGCGTGATGTTTGCCGAGACGACGTCACCCTTTGGCTCGTGCAGCAGAAATCCTCCCGCGAAAGCCATTCCGGGCATCGGCTGACCTTTTTCCTGCGGCGTGTGACAATCCGCGCAGGCCGCCATGTTCACCAGATAATTTCCGTAATCCACCTGCTTTGATTGATCGGGCGGCGGTACTGGGGCAGTGACGGGTTGCGGCACGTTCTGCGTTGAGAAGTTGAGCGGGAACGGCATCTTCGTTGTCGGCAGTTGATTCCTGATCGCGGGCACTGTTCGCAGATAGACAATGATTGAAGCCAGGTCTTCATCGGACATTTCCCGATAGTGCGGATAAGGCATCGTCGGAAACAGCGCCCGTCCATCATGGCCGATGCCTTCGCGAATTGCGCGCGCGAGCGTGTCGTCGCTCCAGTTGCCGGCCCCGGTCTCTTTATCTGGCGTGATGTTCGGAGCCACCAGCCAGGGCAGATCCTGATCGGCCCAGATGTGTCCGGCTCCTTCGCGGCCGGCAATGGGCGGCGCCCCGGGTTTGGACCAGTCTGGATCGCTGTGACAATTAAAGCATCCGGCGACGCCGTCGACCAGATACTTGCCGCGGATGAGCCTCGTCTGCGTAGCTTCAAATTTTCGATCGGTTAAGGCGCGCTTCCTTGCGCCGATGATTGGACGCCAACCGACGGTGAAAGTGATTCCGACAACGACAATGGTAATAATGATCAGCGTGACGAGTGCAAGCTTCTTCCAATTACGTCGAGCCATTTATTATTGGTTCTCCGAAATATTTTTGATTAGAGGTGGCCCGCGCAACTTGCGCGTGATTCACGGGCGGGACGCCCGTGCCACTTTTCAAGTTGATTTACTTTCGCTTGACGGTCGATTGTTTGGTTGCGTGCTGAATCTTTCTTAACTTCCGGACGCGATCTTCCGTGTACGGCAGAGTCGAGTTCTCGAGTGCTGCCAAAACCCAACGCTTCTCTTCACGAACATAGTTTCGAAAAAGAAAAACGATTTTCTCTCCGAGGAATATTTCCTTGCGAATTCCTTTTTCGGCGCCATGATAGTACTCGACGGTTTGACCCTTGCGAAACTTTCCCTTAAACGGCTCGAGCACTTCACCAGACAGGCGCCAGTCCTCGTAACCGCCGATCGTTTTGACGATCTCGGCTTCGCGAACGCGAACATGCGCGACCACGGCGACCTGGCGGTAATCACTTCGCAGATAAGATAAGGACGGCCAGTCATCGCCGTCCTGCGCCCGCGCCGCCAATGGCACGGCAAGCAGGACAACAAAGCAAAGAATTATCGTTCGAGTACGCATGAGCTTCCTTAGTAGTCATCCTTTGGAGCGGACAAAATGGTGGTGATCTAACTTCATCGTAAGTCTTTTTGTGTAGCCCAGGCGTTTACGCCTGAGTGAGAAACAGCTTTGAAACCAATCGCCTCTTATTCCCAGGCGTAAACGCCTGGGCCACGGAAAAGTCATTCAACCGGGGGCACTACTGACAAAATTCAAAATTGCTTGTGCGGCGCGGCGCGAAGCACCCGGCTCGCCAATCTTTCCCATCACTTCTTTCAGCTCAGCTCGCATCTTCGCGTTACGCTCCGACTCTAATAGTGAAATTAGTTCGCGCGCCAGAGTCTCACCGGTAAACTCATCCTGCATTAATTCAGTAGCGAGTCGTCGGCCCGCAATCAGGTTAACCAGCCCATAATGCTCGGCGGTGATCAGACTGCCGAGAGTGTGCCAGTTCAGAGCGGATTCCTTATAGACGATTACCGTGGGAGTGCCCAAAAGCGCTGCCTCCAAAGTCGCCGTTCCACTGGCGACCGCGGCAGCGTCCGCAGCCGCCAGTGCTTCGCGAGTCTGATGATGAATCACGGTCAGAGAGTCTTTCATATCCCGAACGGATTCGCTCGCATCGATGATTTTCTTTGCTTCAACGATATCGCGGTTAGGCGCGACCACGATCACGAACTGAACTTCCGGACGCTCGCGTTGAATCACTCCGGCCGCGTCGAGCATCGGTGGCAGGATCCGGAAAACCTCTTTGTGACGGCTGCCGGGCAACAAGGCAACAACAGGACGAGCCGCGTCGAGATTGTTGCGGCGGCAAAACTCTGCGCGATCGCATTGGGGGCGAACTTCACCAGTCAGCGGATGGCCCACGTATTCGACGTTGGTAATGCCGCGTGCGGCGTACCACTCTTTTTCGAAGGGAAGAATCGACAGCATCAAATCGACGTCGCGTTGAATGCTGCGAGCGCGATATGAACGCCAGGCCCACAGTTGCGGACTGATGTAATAGATGACGGGAATACCGCGGCGTCGAAGCCAACGCGCCAGGCGCAGATTAAAGTCGGGCCAATCGACGAGCACCGCGGCATTTGGTTGCTTTTGTGTCGTCGCGCGTTTTAGTTCGGTGAAAGCGTGCCAGAATTTCGGCAGCGCGCGGCCAACTTCCCACAAACCGAGGATGGCTAGTTCGTCGGCCTTAACGATCGATTCAACGCCTGCCTCGCGCATCTGCGCACCGGTCGAGCCGAAGAATTCAAACGCAGTCTCAGGCGCGGCCTCGCGCAGCGCGCGCACGAGTGCTGCGGCGTGCGCATCGCCTGAAGCTTCACCGGCGACAATGAGTAGACGAAGAGATTTCATGTGGTCAGGGCAACCATCGTGTCAGAACCGGGAGCGCCAGCGACCGGATCAGGAGGAACCAAGAGGCAATGAAGGATTGGTACCTCCTGATCCGGTCGCTGTCGCTCCCGGTTCTGACACGACGGTTCCTGGCAATCCTACTTCCTTGTCCCACTTCGCGCGCGCATGTTAGCATCGGCGCATTCCGTTAGCGAAAACGGCGCGCCTGATGCGACTTCTTCCGGACTTCGCAGAGGGCGCGATTGATTATCGGCTTGCGCGGAGGAAATGTTTCTCTCTTCCCGGCAGAAAGAGGGAGAACTATCAAGGATGCTCTCGCACAAAGTGAAGTACCCTCTTCCGCTGCTCGCGTGCATCGTGCTCGCTGGGGCTTTCGCTTTTCCCGCGCACGCGCAGCAAACCAATCCGGTCGATCGCAAGGTTGAAAACCCAATCACCGATACGCCTTACGTCAATCCGCTACAACAGGATCAGCCCGTGCGGCCGACGTCCCCGGGGAAGATTGCAGGAATCCAACCGGGCGACCAATTGTCCGTTGAAGCTCATACCAAGACGGTTTCGGGAACCAAAGGTGCGATCGTCGCGGTCTATGAAAGTAACGTTGACGCACGCATCGGTACATACCGACTCCAAGCCGACAAGGTTACGGTTTATGAAGCGAGAGACCTGGTAGTTGCCGACGGCAACGTCGTCTTCGATCAAGGCGATCAGCAACGCATCACGGGTAGTCACGCCGAATGGAACTATCGAACCAAGACGGGCTTCTTTCAAAACTCGACGGGGTACACGAATCAAACCAACGACGGCACGCGCATGTATTTCGTCGCCGACCGCGTCGAGAAAATCAGCCTCACAACTATTGTCCTGACGAATGCTGAAATAACTGCTTGTGATGAAGAGAAACCGAAATGGGCTTTCCGCGCCAGCAAAGCGACGATTAAGGCCGGCGATCGCGCGCGCATCAGTTCGCCGACGTTTCGCGTTAAGAATTTTCCGCTGGTCTATCTGCCCTTTGCGTCGCTTTCATTGAAGCATATCGACCGCGCTTCAGGTTTTCTTACGCCCACCTTCAGCGCTTCCGGCGAAAAGGGATTTCGGGTCTCGGAAGCTTATTATTTGACGCTGGGAAGGTCCGCCGATTTCACTCTGCGCGGCGATCTGTTTTCGAAGCGAGGCATCGGCATCGGTGGCGATCTGAGGACGCGCGCCAACTCGCGATCGTTTTTCAACATGGGTTTTTATGCCGTGAAGGACCGCATCTTCGGGCCCAGCGCGGACGCCGATCATCCGGACCAGGGCGGCTCGAGTTTTTACGTCGATGCCGTGCATTACTTCCCGAACGGTTTTCTTGCGGCCGCGGACGTGAATATCACTTCGAGCCTGACGTTTCGACAAATCTTTTCAGACTCGATCCAACAGGCGATCTCTCCGGAAGAGCGTTCCCAGGTTTTTCTTAACAAGAATTACAGCGGCTACAGCTTTAATTTCAGAATGAACTCGCAGGCGACGTCGCTGCAAAACTCGCAGATACGCATCCGCGAGTTGCCGGGCTTCTCTCTGGAACGGCGTTGGTCGCCGCTGTCGTGGTTCGAAAAACTGCCGCTCTATTATTCGTTCGAAACGGCCGCCGAAGGAGTCAGCCGCAAAGAAACCGCGAGCAACGATCTGGTGTTTTTTGCGGAGGCCGGCCGCCTGCCAATCATCACGCCGTCGATTGTGCAGCGGCTTGACCTTCATCCCAACGTGTCGCTGCCGCTCAATTTTAACGGTTGGTCCGTGACCGCGACGGGGGGCGCGCGGGCGACCTACTACTCGAATTCGATCGACCCGCTCACGCAACTGGTTTCGCCCCGCGACGTGATCCGCGGTTATGGTGAATTTGAATTGGACGTGCGGCCGCCGGCGCTGGCGCGCAACTTTCATCGCAGCGACGGTTCAGTCTGGTTTCGCCACGTCATCGAGCCCTACGTGATCTATCGTCGGGTCGCCGGAATAAACAACTTCGATCGGGTCATTCGCTTTGATTACCTCGACGCTATCGCCGATACGAACGAGATTGAATACGGACTGGTGAATCGCTTCTTCACCAAACGATCGACCGAAAGTGTCGGCAAGAACGCGGCCCGTGAAACACGCGAGAAGAAATCGCTGGCCACGCAACCTTACGAGGCGTTGACCATAACAATACGCGGCAAGTACTTCTTCGATCCATACTTCGGTGGCGCTTTGATTCCCGGTCGCCGCAATCAGTTCTGGCCCATCGACACGCTTTCGGGTTTCACTTATGGCGCGGTGCCGCGCAAATTCTCACCGGTGAACGTGGACGTTCGCTACCGGCCCAGCCAGCGTTTGTATGCTGATTTTCGCGCGGACCTCGACACCAAGGGCGGCGGCCTGCGGGACATGTCCGCGACGGTTGGTTTGAATCGGTCGCTGGTCGAAGCGTTCTCGACTTTCTATTACACGCGCGCCGTTGAGTTGGTCCCTTCACTTCAACAATATGCCAACGCGGCCGGGACTGAGCCAGGCACGCTGCGCGGTTCGCAGTGGAGTCCGGCGCTGTTTCTCGGCAACCGGGAAAAGGGATTGTTTGGCGGCGTGTCTCTGTTCTTTGATTTTCAGAAGCATCCATTCGCGGGCAGCAACCGCGCGTTGATTAGCTCGACCGCGACGCTGGGTTACACCTGGAAGTGCTGCATGGTTACGGCCCAGGCCTTCAGCTTCAACGTCGGCCTGCGCAACGAGAACCGATTTGTGTTCGCCTTTCGCCTGAACGGCATCGGCACGTTCGGGACTGAAAAGATTGGGCAGTGGGTGAGCAGGCAATAAGAAGAGTTAAGGACACCGAGAGTGTCAGAACCGGGAGCGCCAGCGACCGGATCAAGAAATACCTCGAGTCATATCGAGACGTTTGAAAAAGGACTACATTGAATTTCAGCAAACCGGCACGCCGATTGGCTATTTGATCACGTTTCGTTCATATGGCACATGGCTCCACGGCGATGAACGCGGATCGGTTGATCGCAATCATCGCGCGTATGGCACCCCAATGTTGCCGCCCAGCGCCTTGCGAGCCCGGCATGATCGCTTGTTGTTGAAACAACCGCCGGTGTTCCTTGATACAAACAAACGCTCAGCGGTCGAGTCGGGCATTCGGAGTATCTGCTCAAAGCGCCAATGGACTTTGTGGGCGTTGGCAGTTCGAACCAACCATGTTCATTCAGTAGTTTCGGCGAGCACTAAGCCAGACATCATGTTGAGCGCGCTAAAAGCAAACGCAACCCGGTCTATGCGCGAAGCTGGATGCTGGACAAGTAGTCTCAGTCCATGGGCTGCTCGCGGCAGCAAGAAGTATCTGTGGACCGAACAACACCTGATTGACGCGATTGCCTACGTGCTGGAAGGCCAGGGCGGGCCATTAAAGTGATACCTGTCAGAACCGGGAGCGCCAGCGACCGGATCAAAACGCACCGAAGCCTTCATGGCTGGGGGGCTTCCTGATCCGGTCGCTGGCGCTCCCGGTTCGGACACGGCGGGCGCGCGCGTACCAAGTCGTTGACAATGCCTCACGTCAATAATAGAGTTGGCATGCCTCGGAATTTGAGTCCCGACTTACAACTACAGACTCTCGAATTACTTCTAAGCAAAGCACGCACAGCAATAACGGATTTTCTTTTATGAAACATCGAACCATAGCCACCGCTCTAATTCTATTTGTGTTCCTTTTCTTCATGTTTTGGAGCTTCGGATCTTCCGCAGCTAATCCAAACGCACCTGTGACCACAAAGAATTCGCTTCCCGAAAATGAGGCGGGCGAAGTTTTTCAGGAAGGCGCCGAGAGGGATGCCGACGCCGATCTGGGAAAGTGGGGAGCGCGTGTCGATCGTGAGGAGTACCTCCGCGCGCGCGATGAATTCATCGGTTTGAAGCGTGGTTTCGACCAGGGCCGCCCGTTCAATCCTGAAGTCCGGCGCAATGCGATCGATCAAATGGAGCGACAGGAGAATCGCCGCCGGCTTGAATCAGTCATAAGCGGTGATTTGAGTCCGGCTGCCGGCGGCACCTGGACACCGATTGGACCGTTCACTCTTCCGAATGGAGTAACTTCTTCGACCGGCGCTACCAGTGGCCGAGTTACCAGCATCGCGATAGATCCTTCGAACGCGAACAAGGTTTATCTTGGGACTGCTCAAGGTGGTGTTTGGCGCTCACTTGATGGAGGCACGAGTTGGACCTCGATCTTTGACAGCGCGGACTCGCAGGCCATCGGCGCCTTAGCCGTGGCCCCGTCCAGCCCGAGCACTTTGTATGTGGGAACCGGCGAATATAATAATTGTGGCGATTGTTTCTTTGGCGTGGGCCTTTATCGAATCGATAATGCGGACTCCGCACCGAGTCTGGTTGGCCCAATCAATCCGCAAACCACGATTGGGAATCTAAGTTATAAGATTTTTAATGGGCGCTCGATAACCAGGATTGTCGTGCATCCGACAGATCCGGCAACGATTTTTGTAGCCACCGGAGCCGGTGTTGGCGGCAGCGGTCAAAACCAGTTAAGTACAGTTCCGCCAATCGCGCCGCGCGGTGTCTTTCGATCGACAAATGCCACCTCTTCCAGTCCCACCTTTCAGAAACTTCCGGTCAATACGGATTCCAGCGTCGACACACCTGGAACTGGAAACGCTGATGTGGCTGACATGCTTTTGGAGCCGGGAGTCCCGAATAATCTCACTGTTGCGGTAACTGGACGGTCAGGAACGTTTGGTGGGATTTACACGAGTACAAATGCCCTCGCGGCCACACCAACGTTCACACAGGGGCTGCCACTGGCGGTTGGCATTCGCACCAGTCTCGCGATTAACAAGACCGGAGCGATCGTGACAACTTATGCGGCGACCAGCGAGACGCCTGCGTCCGGCAGTTGCACGACGGCCGCTAATTCCGGCGTCGTCAGGAAGTCAACGGATGGCGGTGTCACCTGGTCTGCGCCGCTGGCCGGCGGTAGAGGCTTCTGTGCCGGACAGTGCACTTACGACATGCCGATCGCGGTCGATCCCAGCAACGCCAACAATGTGTACATTGGCGGCCAGACTTCAAGCACGTGCGGGCGGCTGGTGGGCCAGTCAACTGACGGCGGCGCAACCTTCGCGGCTGATAGCAATGGTTTGCATGCTGACGATCATACGATTGTTTATGATGGCGCCGGCAACGTCTACACGGGGAATGATGGCGGCATCTGGAAAAGATCGGCCAGCGCGGCCCCGGGCACTGCCTGGATCAATTTGAACAGCGCTCCGCTTAATACCCTGCAATTCGTCGGCATAGCGGTTCATCCGACGGATCAGTTCTTAACGATCGGTGGGACCCAGGATAACGGCACCGAATACCAACTGACCTCGTCGGGCAATTGGCGACGGGCAGAGAGTGGTGATGGCGGATACGCGCTGATTGACACCAGCTCGACTAATACGACTGATGTCACGATGTATCATACGTTTTTCAATGTGCAAGGAACCCAGATCGGGTTCGATCGAATATTCAAGGCGGCTTGCTTGCCAGATTTTGATTCATGGCCCGCCCGGGGTGAGTTCGGAGGGTCAGTCAACTCAGCGCCGGTCCCCTGCGACGGAGGCACGCCGTTGTATGCTCACAACGGCCTCCAACTAACGGATCGCGTTTTGTTCTATGCTCCGATGGCTCTCGGGCCCGGAGCTCCCAATACAGTTTATTTCGGCAGCGATCGGCTCTATCGATCGAACGACCGCGGCGACACAATGAATGTGGTCAGTCAGGCGCCAATCGCTGCCAGCCTTTGCGGGCCGACGTTAAATTTACCGTGTCCGATTAGCACGATTGCCATTTGGCGAGGCGGCGACAGCATACGCCTGGTGGGAACCCAGGATGGTGAGGTCTGGGGCACCTCAACCGGCTCATCGACCTTAGTCAATCTGGCGCCACCGATATCTGCGAATCCCAGCGGTTCGACCAACAAGTTCATCGGCCGCGCGATGATCGATCCCAACAACAAGAACGTCGCTTACATAACTTTGTCGTACTACGCGCCGGCGGGGCAGGGCATTTGGAAGATCACAAACCTGGCGGCGGCCGGGGCTTCGCTGGCGGCGCCGGTATGGCAGGCGGCGGGAAACGGCATTCCGTCAATTCCGATCAATGCTTTTGCCATCGATCCGATTAATTCGAACAATTTGTATGCGGGCACAGACATCGGTGTTTACTTCTCGAGCGACGGCGGCGCAAACTGGTCGCCTTTCGGCTCGGGCTTGCCGCGCGTGGCTGTGTTCGATTTGCAGATTCAACCCACCAGCCGCATCCTGCGCGCCGCTACCCACGGCCGCGGGATCTGGGAACAGGCACTGGTCAGTCCGGCCGCGTCGACAGTTCAATTCAGTACGAGCACGTCTTCGGTTACCGAAGGTCCGGGCAGTGCGAATGTCCTGATCACTCGTTCAGGCGACACAACCTTCCCGGCTTCGGTGAACTATGCGACCGCAGATAGTTCAGGGGCGAACGGCTGTGGCACGAATTCGGGGGCAGCTTCTTCGCGTTGTGATTACATCGCAACTTCCGGCACGCTGAATTTCGCCGCCAACGAAACTTCAAAAGTTATTTCGATTCCTGTTTGGAGTGATTCATATGTTGAAAGCCCAGAAACTTTCCGGGTCGTACTCAGCAACCCCGGCGGCAGTAACGTCGCGCTGGGCTCGCCTTCCACGATCACGATTACGATTAACGATAGCGGTGTCGTCGGACCGAACCAGATCGACACGACCGGGTTCTATGTGCGCCAGCAGTACATCGATTTCCTGAATCGCGAACCGGATACATCCGGATTCAACTTCTGGGTCAACAACATCGACTCTTGCGGCGCCGACGTCGGCTGTCGCGAAGTGCGACGCATTGACACGTCAGCAGCCTTCTTCCTTTCGATCGAATTTAAAGAGACGGGCTACCTGGTCGAGCGAATCTACAAGGCTGCGTTCGGCGACGGCACTGGAGTGTCAACGATTGGCGGGGCGCATAACTTGCGCGTTCCGGTTGTTCGGCTGAATGAGTTTCTGCCTGACACACAGCGCATCGGGCAGGGGGTGGTCGTCAACGTCGGCAACTGGCAACAGCAGATTGAAGACAACAAGCAAGCTTTCACCGAAGAGTTCGTACAGCGGACGCGTTTCCTGACGGCTTTGCCGTTGTCTCTGACCTCAGCCCAGTTTGTTGATACGCTGAACCTCAATGCGAAAAACAATAGCGACGTTAAGCCTTTGTCGACGGCCGAACGGGACCAGTTGGTAAGCGCGCTTGATGCTGGAACTATGACCCGCGCCCAGGTCTTAAGGGCCGTGGCTGACGACACGGATCTGGTTAATTCCGAGATTAATCGGGCGTTCGTCTTGATGGAGTTTTTCGGGTATCTGCGCCGTAACCCGAACGATCCGCAGGATGTTGATTACTCGGGCTATGACTTCTGGCTGACGAAGTTGAATCAATTCAACGGTAGTTACGTCAACGCCGAAATGGTCAAGGCCTTCACTACTTCGATTGAATACCGGCAGCGATTTGCGCAGTAGGACGAGTCAGAACCGCCTGCGAAGCAACCACGACGCAGCGAATTGAAACTAAGCGGAGGTTCCTTGAGGCGGTTTTGGCAGGTGGCACGGGCGTCCCGCCCGTGGATCACCCGCAAGATGCCCGTACCACTTTAAACTAAGCGGAGTGGCCGCTTGCGGTTACAACTGGCCACCGCTTACAATGAGCGGCCTGGCTCGATCAGATTTTTGTTGGCTTTCTTACTAAATTGGCCTGGACCCAGCAGGCTGCAGACTTAATCGTTCATTTTCGGTTTCTTAATGAAAAGACTTGTTATTGCCTTTTTGAGTGCAACAGCGGCGTGTATGCTCGTCGCGGGCGCGATTTCTTCGGCACAATCTCCGGCGACTTCTACTCCTGACGCCTTTGCCACGCAGATTACCAGTTCCAATCGCGGTTTGTTTACGAATGAAGCGAATCAAGTGGGATCGTTTGCGGGTGACACGACCGCGAATGGCCGCTTTGTGGTAATCGAGTCGAATGGCGACATCGCGACCGAGAAGACGGCGGACCGCAATAATCAGGACGGTAATCTGGAGATTTTTATTTACGATTATGCGCAACGGCGAATTTTCCAGGTTACCAATACGCGCAGTGTTCTGAAACCCGCGGGAAGTCCATCGCCGTCGCCCAGTCCCAGTCCCAGTCCAAGCCCCAGCGTTTCTCCGAGTCCTTCGCCGACTGTTAGTCCCACGCCTCCGGCTGATGATCCGAGGAATGTTCAGATTGAAATCAGCAACAATGCGCCGATGATTTCACTCGAGCCGACTTTGTCGGGCGGCAACCGAACTTACACGGTCGTATTCAGTTCTAATGCGCCAGTGTCGCCGGCGAGTTTTAATGGTACTGATCCCGGGGCTCCGACCAACACTGATATGAATCAGGAAATCTGGCTCTATCAGTTCACGGTCGCGGATACCGCAGACCTTTCGAGTGGCGCTGAAATTACTCCGGTGGATTTATCGACCGGCACGTTTACTCGCATCACAAATACTCCGGCGAGTCGTGCGCCTTCGCCCGGCGGCGCTATAGGTACCCAGTTTTTCTCGCCATTCGTCGCCGATGACAACCGCGAGGCCCAGATAACCGACAACGGTCAGATCATCGCCTTCACTTCTACGCGCAATTTCACGGGTAACAATACGGACGCCAATCCGGAGATCTTTCTTTTCAACCGGAATACGTCTGCCTTTATTCAGGTCACCAGTACAACAACCACTTCACTCAACAACCCGATTTTCAGTTCGAACCCCGCTTTGAGTAGTGATGGTTCCGTGCTGACGTTTATTTCCAACGCAAACCTGACTTCAAACAACGATGATGGCGGGGGCTTGAGCAACGGAGAGATCTACGTCGCTAATTTCAATGGTTCGGCTGTAAGTGGTCTGCGACAGGTTACCAAAACGAAGGATGGCTTTCCCGTCGCATCGCCCTCGCCATCGGCAACGCCCTCGGCGAGTCCCGATTCGTTTGCCACTGCGGTCGTCCTGAGTTTCGGCCGGCGTCTCAGCCGTGACGGTAGGTATATCGCGTTTGAATCAATCGCGACCGATCCGAAAGCCAACGGAACCAACACCTTTTTCTCGACTCCTTTTGTTTACGACGTGTCCACCGACACGTTTGCACAAGTCGGACCGCGGGGCACAAGCACGCAATTCGATCCATTCCGGCACCTTCCAGTGTTCACTGATTACGATGCGGCGCTCAGACCCGGGTCCCTCATGTGGACTTCGGGGCTTAATTTTACGTCCAACGGAACATTGGTTACCGACAGCACCGGGTTGAATCCAACCAGTACGGGAAGCAACTTTGTGGCGCAGATTTTCCTGGCGCCGCTTCCGGTAGTGACTACCGGCCCGTTCACAAGGGTTACCAACGCCGACGGAATCGGAGGCATTGGTGCTATTGCCAGCAACACGCGACGGCGAATGGCGTACTCGAGAACTGCAGAATTCGGCTTTGGGAACGCAGATCAATCAAGCGAAGTTTTCTATCAGTTGTTGCCGAACATTACGACGGAATCTCCGGGCACTCTGTCCCTGCTGACCGGGGCAAGTTTGATGACGGTGCCGGTGGCGAGTCCAACCGCGACTCCAAGTCCGACGGTTAGTCCTTCGCCAAGTCCAAGTCCGAGTCCTTCACCAAGTCCATCAGTGAGCCCGGCCGTCAGTCCCACCGGATTAGCTGCCGGAGAGTTAGGGGTCGCGCGATCGAGCGTCAGTTTGGCGCCTGCTACCATCACGGTGAGCGCTGCCAACGCGTCGGTATCAAAACGGGCGCCGGCTCTGCCGATCGAACTGAGCGGAGTTTCTGTAGAGATTAACGGGTCCGCATGCGGACTATTCGCCGTCAGCCCGACAGACATCAAGTTCGTAATTCCGCCGTTCATGAATGTGGGCACTTATCCGATCGTTATCAACAATAACGGCACCGTGATCCGGGGCGGATTAACCATTGTCCCCGCTCAGCCTGACATCTTTACGAGTACCAATGGACCTTTGGGTCGGGCCGCAGTCTGTAACGCCACGAATCCGGCGGTGTGTACGCCTGAACCCTTCGGCGTGACGTCCAATAACGGCACGGGCACACAGGTTCCTACTGTCCTGCTGATTTCACTGACGGGAGTGCGCAACTCAGGACCCGCCTTGATTCAAGTGACTGTCGGCACCACGGTGATCACCGCCGGCGCAAATGCCAGTACGGATCTGCCGGGCACGGATAATGTGACAATCACTCTACCTGCGACCGTAGATACCGGAGATCTGCCTATCGTAGTGACCGCGAGCGGGGCCAGCAGTCGAAGTACAGCGGAGGCGCCGCACATCACCATCAACGCGGGCGCGTCGCCGTTACCTAATCCGATCGACACGACGGCCTTCCTGGTGCGGCAGCACTATCTGGATTTTCTGGGCCGTGAACCGGACGCTGAGGGCTACGCCTTCTGGCAGAATGAGATCAATTCGTGCGGTCAGGATGCGCAATGCCTGGAAGTGAAGCGCGTCAACGTCTCTGCTTCGTTCTTCCTTTCGATCGAGTTTCAGCAGTCAGGGTATGAGGTGTATCGAACCTACAAGGCCGCTTACGGCAACCTGCCGAACGCGCCGGTGCCGCTGACGCGAGCGCAGTTTTTACCTGACGCACGGGCGATTTCAAATGGCGTGATCGTTAATTCGCTGGGGTGGCAGGATAGGCTCGAAGCAAACAAGGTCGCGTATTTTGCAGAATTCGTTAGCCGGCCCCAATTCCTGAGTGCGTATCCCGCAGACTGGACGGCTCAGGCGTTCGTCGACAAGCTTTATGCGAATGCCGGAATGGCGCCTGGCTCCGGGCCGAATCGCGGACCCGCGCTCGCCGAAGTGAATTCAGCGCCGGCCAGCAACGCGGCGCGGGCGAAAGCCTTACGTTTGGTGGTCGAAGATCCGATGCTGGTGCAACAGGAATACAATCGCGCGTTCGTGCTGATGGAATACTTCGGCTACCTGCAACGCAATCCACCCGATGCGCCCGAGGCAACGCTGGATTACCAGGGTTATAACTTCTGGCTGAACAAGCTGAACCAATTCAACGGCAACTACATCAACGCCGAAATGGTCAAGGCCTTTCTCTCTTCGATCGAATACCGTCAACGATTCGGACAGTGAAGTAGCACGGACAAGTCAGTCCGTGATTTAAGCTGCTTGCACAGACTAAAGTCTGTGCCACTGAATGCGTATAGGACTCGACGGCTATCCATTGTCTGAACCGCGAACCGGTGTCGGACACTACACCTTCGAACTTGCTCGTGCCCTGGCCCTCGCTTACCCGTCAGATCAATTCGAATTAATTTCACCGAAACCGTTCGATGAATCCGTTGCCCGGGAAGCGGTCGCAAACCTCAGCTTCATCAAGGGAAAATCTTCTTCGATTCGTGGTCACTGGTGGTCGGTCGGACTGCCCCTCTATGCGAAGCGTTCCGGCCTCGATCTTTTCCACGGCACAAATTTCGAGCTTCCACTGTGGAGCCGGCGACGGGCAGTGCTGACGATTCACGATCTATCAGCGCTCAATTACCCCGAGCTTCATCGGCCGCGCCTGGCCCGGCGTGCCCGGGTGCGTCTGCCGCTCGCTGCGAAACTGGCGCGGGCGATCATCACACCGACCGAAGCGGTGAAGCAGGAGGTGTGCTCGAGGTTTCGTTTGAAAAGCGAAAAGGTGACGGCGATTCACGAAGCGCCGCGCAGTGTGTTTCGACCATTGCCTCCGGACGAGACATTTGAAATCAGAAAGAGGTTGGAGATTGAAGATGATTTCCTGTTGTTCGTCGGCACTCTCGAACCGCGCAAAAATCTGCTCACGCTGCTCAAGGCCTTTGATCAGATTCTTCGTCATACATCCTGGCGCCCGCAATTGGTGGTCGCCGGCGGCGAAGGCTGGCTAATGGATGAAACTTTTTCGTTCCTGAAAGAATCCGGAATCAACGAACGTCTGCGGCTCGCCGGTTATCTCAACGATGAAGAACTGCGGGCGCTCTACTCGTCATGCAAGGCATTCATCTATCCGTCATTGTATGAAGGTTTCGGTTTACCGCCACTCGAAGCGATGGCCTGCGGTGCGCCCGTGGTGGCCAGTCGAATCCCGGCGTTGCAGGAAACACTTGGCGACGCCGCAACTTTGATTGAACCTGTCGATGTGGATGGATTGGCAAAAGCCATCAAAAACATTCTGGAAGATGAAGGGCGTCGCCAAACGATGTCTTCGATCGGCTTGAACCATGTGGCGCAGTTTTCATGGGAAAAGGCAGCGACGTTGACGTATGAAATCTATCGGCAGGTGTTTCAGCGTAGAGTTCAGCCATTGGAGTCAATCCAGCTGGATCCTGGGTGGTGACCTGATTTCATCGTGAGGTTTTTGTGTAGCCCAGGCGTTTACGCCCGGGGAATGACAGGCGGTGGTTTCAAAAGCCCATTAATGGGGCTTTAAATAGCGACGCCGTTTCTGTCCCAGGCGTAAACGCCTGGGCTACGGAAAAGTCATTCAGATTGCGGCGCTACCGAATATTGCGTGAGCTGCTAAGCTATCGTTCGAGGATTTTGAATCTCAACACGCATCTTACTTCCCGTATCGCAAGCGACACATACGCAGCAAGGTCTTTGCGTAGGCCCAGCCAAACTTTATTAACTTCGCATGCGATTCACCTGAGTTGCGCACCTGGTAATGAAAGGGCACCTCGCGAATCCGTCCGCCGTCGACATAAATCTTTACCAGAATTTCTTCGAGCACGTCGAAGTCTCGGGCCTGCAAATCGAGTTTCGTCACCACTTGCCGCTGATACATGCGAAAGCCGCTCGACAGGTCACGCAATCTTATTCCGAGCAACACGGCGTAGGTCCGATTCAGGATGGTGCTCAACACCCGGCGCCCAATTCCCATGTCGGCGCGGCCGCCGGCAACATAGCGCGAGGCCACAAGTAGATCGGCTTCCTGCCGCTGTTCCCAAAAATCCCTGAGGAACTTCGGCGAGTGCGAGAGGTCGGCGTCCATCGTCACCACATAAGGAGCGTTGCCAGCCGCAAACCCGGCCAGGAGCGCTCCACCATAGCCGCGTTCGGTTTGTTCGACTACGCGCGCGCCCAACCTTTGAGCAGCCAGTTGCGAGTCGTCGTGAGACCCGCCGTCTACGACGATGATTTCAGCGTTGAGCTGGAGTTGCGCGAGGGTGTTCTGAAGCAACGGCAACAACAGTTCGAGATTCTCCCGCTCGTTTAGCGCCGGAATGACAATCGAGATGTTCGGAGTTGAGCTATTCGTTGAGATGCCAGTTGGCAACGTCGCTGATTGTGGTGTCGGTCCAGTGGAAAGAGTCATCGATTTCGAAGATGTAAAGCAGACAGTCTAGTCTGCTTCACCTTTGGGACGGCCGAAGACTCGCAGACTGTACAATCTGCGATACATCCAGCAGTGCCGGGACTCGCGACTCTAACATGATCACGGAAGCTATCCCAGCACTCAAAAAAGAAAGGCTAACGAAAACGTTAGCCTTTGAACCCTGTTTCCAAAAAAGTGACGGAACTTAGAAGCGGTTACGATATTCGATCGAAGTGATGAAAGCCTTCACCATTTCGGCATTGAGGTAGCTGCCATTGAACTGGTTCAGCTTCGTCAGCCAAAAATCATACCCGCTGTAGTCGGTGTCCTGCCCACTGTTGGGATCGCGCCGCAGATATCCGAAATACTGCATCAACACGAACGCGCGATTAGTCTCGGCATTGACCAGGTCCTGATCATCGGCCACGGCGCGCAGCACTTGCGCCCGGGTCTTGACGCCGGCGGTAAGATCGCTCACCAATTGATTTCGCTCGCTTTGCGAGAGGGGATTGCCCGCATTGGAATTTAGCCGGTCGACAAACTGGTCATTCGACATCGGTGAAAAGATACTTGTAAAGCTCGAGCGCTGCACAAAAGAATTAAAGTAGGCGACCTTGTTCGCTTCCAACTTGGCTTCCCAATCCGGCGCCAACACAACTACACCGTTACCGATGGCTTTGATGTCCGTCAGAAATTCGTTGAAGCGAATTACCGGCGCCACGATGTTGTGGGTTCCGTTGAAAGTTGAAACTGCATTCGGAGCGTCGCCAAACGCCGACTTGTAGGTCCGCTCGGCCAGGTACCCGGTTTCCTTGAATTCAATCGAAAGGAAAAATGACGCCGAAACATTGATGCGCATCACCTCAGTGCAGCCGGGATTGTTCGCGCCGCAGTTGGTTAGCTGATTCAGCCAGAACTGAAAACCTGACTGATCAGGCATGCGGTTGAGAAAGTCTATGTATTGTTCCTGGGTGAAAAAATCGCCGTCGTCGATAGTAATGAATTGCGGCGGATTGGTGCCGGGCCTGACTCGCAGCGGTTTGACCTTTACACTTCCGTAAAACAGTTCTGACGGCAAGTTCGGATCAGCCGTAACAATTTGCAGCGTTGGAGCCTGCCCAACCGCAATCACGGCAGCAATCGCGATTATCAAACTGGCGATGGTTAGTTTCATCTGCTTCTCCTGGACTGATGGAAACTTAACCAGAAGTGGGGCCGGCTCTGGTCCGGTCGGTATTTCAATGAGGCTTTTCGAGTGTAACTTCCGGTCTTTGGGCTGTCAATAACTTTAGTTTTTGTAACGCAAGCTGTTAGTGTGCGCGCGTTTTGCGCGCGTTGATACCATTCACTCATCGCAACTAACAGTTCGCGTTACAAATCAGAGTACTACGAGTTTCCCCAATGTTCGCCCGCGTCTTAAGACGCCCTGCATCCTGGTTTGGCCGATAAATTAAGGCCCAAATCGCTGGTTATACTCGATCGAGTTCAGAAACGCCTTGACCATTTCGGCGTTGATGTAATTGCCGTTGAACTGATTCAATTTGGTCAGCCAGAAGTCGTAGCCGGTGTAATCGAGCGTTGACTCCGGCGCGTCGTCCGGATTGCGTCGGAGGTATCCGTAGTATTCAGCCAGGACGAAGGCGCGATTGTATTCGGCATTGTAAAGATCCGTATCTTCGGCTACCTGGCGCACCGCTTGCGCCCGGGCCGTCGTGTTGCTGCTATTACTTGCACCGGCGAACAAGTTGATCGCCGTAGTGCGCTCGCTTGTTGACAGAACGTTGCCGGCGTTTAGGTTCAGCTTGTCTACGAATTCTGTCGGCGTTAGCGTCGTCGGAAAGGCACTCGCCGACATAAATCGCGAAGTCTGGACAAACTCCAACGCATATGCCTGTTTGTTATTCTCGAGGGCCTGTTCCCATCCAGGCTGTAGCACAATCACTCCCTGCCCCAGCCGTTGCGTGTCCTGAAGGAACTCGTTGAAGCGAACCACCGGCGCCGGAAGCGGATGCGCTCCGCCAAAGGTTGAATTTCCGTTCGCGTTGCCGTAAGCGACTTTATAAAAACGTTCGACCAGGTAGCCGTTGTTCTGAAACTCAATCGAGAGGAAGAATGACGCCGACACGTCGATACGCCGCACTTCATTACACTGCGCGTCACTACCACAGGAAGTGATCTGATTGACCCAGAAATTGAAACCTGACGTGTCCGGTTCGCGATTCAGAAAATCAAGATACTGCTGCCGCACAAAGAAGGCGGCCTGGCTGGGAGGATTTGGGCCGTTCGCTGTGTCGTTATCGAGGATGGTAACAGTCGCCGTTGACAGATTTAGTGAAGCATTTGTCGGATTGCTGAGGCTTACACTGAAGCTTTCGTTTCCTTCCAGGTAAGTGTCGTTGATAATCGAGATGCCGATTGTCTTGCTGGTTTCACCCGGAGCAAACGTCACTTTTCGAATGGCACTCAGATAATCACAGCGTGCTGAAGCTAGTCCGTTGTTGATGTTGCAGGCCTGGAAACCGGCCGCATCGGTGGTTGTAAGATCGACCGTTGACGTACCTGAAGTATCGCCGGTGCGACTAAGCGAAATAGAGATCTGATCCAGCGCCTCGCTTACCGAAAAAGTTGAGGAAGTCAGTTGAATCACGGGTAGGGGCGCAGCTTGCTGGTTAACCGTGAAGGTCAAACCGGCGATGGTCATGGTTGCCGAGCGTGGCGTTGTTACAGAATTTGCCGCCACGGAATAGTTCGCGCTGCCGCCTCCGGCGCCACTGCCGCCGCCCGTAATTGTGATCCATGGAGCGTTGCTAACGGCGGTCCAGGGACAGCCAGTTTGAGTCGAGACGCTGACGCTGGCGGCGCCGCCGGCAGACGTATAAGTCTGGCTGGTCGGCGCCAGTGCATAGGTGCAGGTGGTCCGCGGCGCGAATACCGCGCTTTGCGCGTTCGTCAGAGTCTTCGGCGACGTTTCAGATGTCAGCGCGTCGATAACGTAAGGATCGGGCTCGCCGCCTGAGATTCCCACGACCGGGAACAAGTTCGTGTTCCCATCTCCGTAGCGAGTAATAATCGTGCCGTTAGATCGTAATTCGATTTCAAAGTTGATCGGAGTGCCGTCACCAAACTGAACGCCCTGCCAACGGAAAATGATCCTGGTTGAATCAGGCTGCACCACGTAAACGTCAGCGTCAGCGCGACGACTAGTGCTCAAGTCGAGATCGTCCCACATCCCCGCGATCATTTTGCGCAGCGATAGATCGGCGATCGAACCGGGCACGTCATCGGCATCGCCGTTGGAACGCTTGGGTGGCGGCGAGAAATACAGATTGCCGTTCGTCGAAATCGTGATCTGGTTGTAAGACTGCCCAAAGAATGGGAACGGAAATGGCAGCAAATAATTCTCGCTATACCGATCGTCGAATGTCAGGCCCAGGCCCGTGCCACCGGTCGAAAGCGGTGCAGCTGAATTCAGAGTGGTCGTGTAAGGATCAGCCGCGTTAAGCGGCACCGTCACTGATACCGTGACCGGTGTTCCTTCGTTACCGACGTTGTCGAACTCGCGCACGCGAATCGTGCCCGCCAAATGGCGATAGGGAAGATTGACGTTGAGGTTCTGTGTTGCGCCCGAAGCCACCGGCGCTACTGTCGACAAAGGCACCACCGCACCTGTGCTTTGATCGATAAAACTGATCTCATAGAGCGACGCCTGACCTGCGGCGCCGTCATCTCCCGAGGCAATCCACGAGAGATTGATACTGCGGCCGTTTTGAGAAATAACCTGGAGCGACCCGACCGCTCCCGGCGGTGTGGTGTCGTTTTCGCTTAAAGCCTGCAACGACTTGAATACGTTTAGCCTCCGCCCCGTCAGCGTTTTTCCCTGAAGCGCGGCAACGCTGTCGCCATTGAAAGCCAAAAGCGCCCGCAGTTGGTTAACGGTTAGATTTGAATTAGCGGCTAACAACAGTGCGGCGGCGCCGGCGACATGGGGCGTAGCCATCGACGTGCCGTTAAAAGCGCAACTGTAATTGTTGTTTGGAACGGTGCTGCAAATACCAACGGCGGGCGCGCCCATCAGAACGGATTGAGCGCCATAGTTATAGATTTGCTGGTCCGTTTGAGTCGTGCCGGTTACGGCAATAACATTCGGCAACGAATAATTCGACGGGTAGTGGGGGAAGACGTCATTATTCGTTCCATCATTTCCGGCGGCCGCCACAAAGAGCACGCCTGATTGACCCAGCGCGCTGATCGCATCCGCCGATGCTTGAGAATAACCGCCGCCGACATAACTCGCATTCACCACTCGAATGTTCGCGCCCTTTGTTTGGCCCGATGAAGACCAAAGGTCACGCATCTGCTTGACGTAGCTGTAAGCCTTGATCGCATCCGCCTCGCTGCCAATAGACTGGACACCCCTCTCTTCGATGAAGCGCAGCGACATCAAACTCACTTGCCAGTTCACCCCGACTACGCCAGTGTTGTTATTGCCGACGGCGCCGATCGTGCCGGCCACGTGCGTCGCATGCGGTTCCGCCAAAATTGTTCCGGTGTCATCGCGAAAATCGTAGCCGTGCAGATCGCCGCTGATTCCCGCAATCGATCCCGGGGAAGGGTTCGTCCAAATGTTGGCGGCAAGGTCCTGATGATTGATGTCGATTCCTTCATCGATCACTGCCACGACGATATTTCTACTTCCCTGCGTGATGTCCCAGGCCTGTGGCGCGCCAATCAAATTCATTCCGTAGAGCTCTCCGAATTGCGGATCGTTGGGCGTGGCTTCGAGATGAAGAATGTAATTTGGCTCGGCGTACAAGACGTCGTCGCGAGCGTTGAGTGCCGCGATGACTTTCATCGTATCGCCCGATGCTGAGCGCGCAAGCGCCAGGCCTTCGACGATATTTGATCCTCCGAAGCGCTCAACCGTGACCAGCACCTCGTCACCCGACGGGACGACCGCTGCGAGGCCTCTACCGGTTGCAGCCGAGTCATCGCGTGGTACGGCCAGCATTTGCGTCCCTTCGAATCCTCGATCCTTTTTGAACCTGACCAGCGCCTCGCCGGGTACGAACTCCTGGCGATGGCGCTTCTCACCGGTTGCGGTTTGACCTGCGCCTGTCCGCGTCGCTTTCGCGCGTTGCGGAGCGAAAATCACCGCTGAACCAAGGAGCAGAAGACAACCCAGAACCAGCAGCGTCGAAATCTGACACCGCTTCCTTGTCGACAAGAATCTTTTGCTGGGAATGGTCACTTCGGAGTTTTCTGAGATGCTGTCGACGCGAGCAAATGTGCCCTGGCGGCGATCAATATACCGCAGGAATTCTTCGAATTACAGCAGCATCGATGTGGGGCTCGGGTACCAGGACTCGGTGTTTGAAACTGCCTGGAAATCTCGGTGTTTCTCTTATTTACACCTCGTTCAGCGGTCTGTCGGAAACCGCGTAGGGATGCAATGTTTATAGAAAAGGCAGGGCCAAGTGAGACTACTAACTCCTTTAGGAGCGCAACCAATCTTCTTTCGCCGAGAAATGGGCTCCCGACATCAATGGGTTGAGCTTTCTATAAACATTGCATCCCTGCGGGATTTTCCGACAGACTCCTGAAGCCAGGTGTGAAATGAGATAGCGTCGCGGGAAAGTTCTACCCTTGCGCACAACCGCAACGTCCCAGCGGAAAACGCAACGGCGATCTGCCAAAGGCGTGGTAAGATTAGCCCCACTCTGCCCCCGGCGCAGAAACCGTTGCCTCTTTATCCCAGCCGCTGACGCGGCTGGTACTGACCTTGACGCGCGGAAGTTATTTTGGCTGAGAGCCGCTTAACGCAAAGGTAAGAACTCAAGCAGCCGGCCGTGACAGAATTGAATCGAAAGTGCTGCGGATGACTGGGAGACGACTCAGCGCCATCCTTTCATTGTTCGTCCTCGTGGGCGCACAAGTACCGCTTCGCGCGTACACCCTTCAGTATCGCGACAGTTCGGGCATTGTTACTCGAAAGTGGCTAACGCATCCGATCATCATCGCCTTTTCAGCTTCTCTGGTTTCACCGCCCGCGAACATTAAACCGGGCGCCGACGTAGTCGGAGCCGCGCGGCGCGCCATGCAACATTGGGCCAGCGTCGCCGATATCGAGTTTCTCGAAACCAGTTCTTCGCTGCAAAACATCAGTCCGCAGAATGGCGGCGATCGCATCAATCTGATCACGGTTTCGGATCAAAACTCAGCTCTGTTTCGATCGACCAACAACCCCGGCCGCACGCGGACCTTTTATGATTCCGGCGGCGCAATCGTTGAAGCCGACATCGCGCTCAACCCAAACGTTCCATTCTCGAGCGACGGCACCGTCGGCACATATGATTTGGAATCGACGCTCACACATGAGGTCGGACACCTTTTGGGCCTCGAGCATTCAGGGATTTTGGGTGCGACGATGCAACCGCGCCAGGCGATGAACGGGCTCTACAATCTTCCTGCCTTTACGCAACGAACTTTGTCTGAGGACGACATTGCCGGAGCGCGGACTCTCTACGGATCGCGCGCCGGTACGGGATCGATCTTTGGAAAGTTGATTTCGAATTCATTCGGCGGACAATCGCATCCGATCTTTGGCGGACATGTCTTCGCTGAAGATGTTCTAACGGGAAGAGTGGTCGCGGGAAACGTGACGCTCGCCTCGGGCAGTTACCGGATCGATGCGTTGACGCCCGGCAGGTATCGAATCATAGGCCAGACCCTTGATGGCCCAATCGAAGCAGACGAAATCGCCACGGTCAACGGATCGTATGCCGGGTTGTTTGATACGGCGCCGCCGTTTCGAACTCAAATCGCGGTGCGCTCGACTTCCCAGGTAATCCCGATCGCGGCCGGCGCCGGACGATCTCTGGGTTTCTACGTTTCCTCGAATCCAACGCCGAGTTTGAAACCGCGGTTGATTGGGATGAATGGCGAGTTATCAACCGTCGCCTTGCCGCTCAGCGCGGGCAAAACATTTACCGTTTACGTCGCCGGCGAAGGGATCGACGAAATCCCCCTGGGCGGCATTATCGCGACTTCGCCTTTCATTACCGTAAACTCAGATTCGCTCGCGGCCGAAGATTTCGACACGCCATATCCCGCAGTCAGTTTTGAAATCACCCTGGCCGCCGACACACCTCCCGGCGAATACAGTCTCGTTTTACAATCAAGCGACGGCGAAATGGCTTATCTCGTTGGTGCGCTGACGATCGAATAAGTGCTGTTGGTTGGGTCCCTAAAAGGTCTGTCAGCTTGTCTCGAGTTTTCGCGTCGTCGCGGATCAGCTGCGTAGCAGCGGCAGAGTTAAGCCCAAGGTGAGGCTTTGCGAGCCTTGGGTAATGGTTCGTTGGATTCGGCGAGCCGCGAAGCGGCGACAGAGAGTTCGTAAGCCGGGCCCGGCGGTAATCGCGGTCGCCCCGTCGTGGTGTTGACCCAAGGCTCGCAAAGCCTCACCTTGGGCTTAACTCTGCCGCTGCTAACGCAGCTCGTTTAAGGTTCACCGTGACGAGGCGAAAACTGCCCGATGTACATTGATCCAAGACCTACGCGAGATGAAAAAACTGGCCTTCACATTAATCTTATCCGTTAGCCTGGCCGCGCTTCCGTCTCGGCTCTCAGCTCAATCTGATCTCGACCGCGATCTGCTTTCGGAAATCTCAAAGATCAAAGCCATCGACAATCACGCGCACCCTTTGAAATATGTCGCGCCGGGAGAGCAGGCTGATGACGAATACGACGCGCTGCCGCTCGAGGCAATTCCGCCGTTTCCGTTTCCCGTTCGTTTGATGCCGACGAATCTGGAATTTGTCCGTGCCTGGCGCGACCTGTATCGCTATTCGCATGACGACATGAGCGAAGCTCACGTGCGTGAACTGTTAAGCGCCAAGCAGAAGGTCCTGAGTGAGCGCGGCGAGTCATTTCCCAATTGGATCCTGGATCAGCTCAACATCGAAACAATGTTCGCGAATCGCGTCGCCATGGGCAAAGGCCTGAACACACCGCGATTTCGTTGGGTATCATTCGCCGACGCTTTGATCTTTCCTTTGAGCAATGAAGCTGCCAAACGATCGAGTCCCGACTACCGAGGCCTCTACCCTTCTGAAGAAAAACTGTTCAAGCGGTACCTCGCGGATCTGAATGTAAAGTCGTTGCCCGTCACGCTCGACTCTTATTTGAAGATTGTCGTAACTCCTACGCTGGAACGGCAGAAACGAAACGGCGCAGTGGCGATCAAATATGAAGCGGCGTATTTAAGGAAACTTGATTTCGATGATCCCGACGAAGGCCGAGCACGCGCAACTTACGCTCGTTTCGTCCGCGGCGGCGAACCTCCCGCGCGCGATTACAAAGCGCTCCAGGACTTTCTCTTCTTTTACATCGCGCGCGAAGCTGGAAGGCTCGGACTCGCTGTGCACATTCACTGTTTCGGAGGAGCCGGCGGCTTCTATCGCCAAACGGGCAGTAATCCTCTCCTGCTCGAAACCGCCTTCAACGATCCGGGTTTGCGCAAGACGAACTTCGTCATCGTTCACGGCGCGTATCCTTTCACCAAAGAGATGGGTGGGTTGATGGGTAAGCCCAACGTCTACGCAGATTTTTCGGCCCAGACGTTCTTCATCTATCCACGAGAGTTGAGCAGCGTTCTGCGCAACTGGATGGAGGCTTATCCGGACAAGATTCTGTTCGGCACGGACGCTTTTTCGTTTGGTCCGGAAGTCGATTGGGGCGAAGTCGCCTGGCTTTCAAATTCAACCGCGCGACAGGGGTTAACTCTGGCGCTAAAGGGAATGATGAACGACGGCGAGATTGACCGAGCGCGCGCTTTGGAATTGGCGCGCATGGTTCTGCACGATAATGCCGCGAAGCTTTACGGATTGAAGTAATTGTCAGAAGCCCGACCGTAAGGGAGGGCCA
>Ga0070703_10000036_pt1 | contig 65827 bp, 55 predicted proteins | sample KBSK5251metaG_FD_65453 | JGI IMG/M metagenome (GOLD analysis project Ga0070703, IMG submission 65453) | Corn, switchgrass and miscanthus rhizosphere microbial communities from Kellogg Biological Station, Michigan, USA - KBS K5-25-1 metaG | ecosystem: Host-associated > Plants > Roots >... | reverse complement strand
GTGCGTGGCAAGGCAGCACTCTCACAGAAAGCGTTCGTGACGGCGAAGGTTGATATGGGTGGTGGTGGGTCGAAGTTTACCTATCAGCTATTTGGGGGAGCCGGCTACAACGTCACTCCAAAGATTGCGCTGATCGGTGGCTACCGTGTCCTGGACGTGAACTACGCCAAGAATAATTTTATCTACAATATGAACCAGCGCGGGCCCATCCTGGGAGTGGGATTCAAGTTTTAGCGGGCATAAGACTTGGCCGTTTCTTTCTCCGTGTCTCTGTGCCTACCTCTGTGCCTTTGTGGTGAAATGGTGACGGAAAAGTTCACCACAGAGACACAGAGCATTCACTGAGGCACAGAGAAAAGCGAAATCAGGAGACCTGCCGGCCGCCCCACACATCCATTTTCACTTCTGTTATCCTCTCATCTTGTAAATCCTGTCTCTTGATCGATCACTGGAGGAGAGTTCGCAATGATAACTGTCGCTAATCGTATCTATGTGACGCCTGAGTACGCAGACGCTTTCGAAGAGAGGTTCCGCACACGCGCGGGCCTGGTCGATGGCATGCCCGGTTTTATTTCCAACCAGGTGCTGCGTCCAGTCAACGAAGGTGATCCCTATGTGGTCTTCACCCTTTGGAACAGCCGCGAAGACTTTCTCAACTGGGTACGCTCTGATGAGTTTGTTAAAGGTCATGCTCAGTCTGGCACCCTGCCAAAAGAAGCCTTCGCCGGAGCGAACAAACTGGAAGTCCACGAGGTCGTGCAGGATTCCAGTCGCCCTGAACTAAAGTCTGAGCCAAAGGGCGGGCCTTTGAAGATGCACTAGCCCAGGAATGAATTGGGACTTGCCCGCGAATAAGTTGCTGATGCAAGTGCACACCTCGCTTGAGCTCCCTGTCACGCACTACGGATTTCCGGCAATGCGCTTAATACTGGAGCGCGGGCGCCCTCGCCCGCACAGCCTGCGCAGCACTCTACATCGCAACCAATTCGCACTCTGCGCTCAGAGCGGGCGAGGGCGCCCGCGCTCCCAGTGATGAGGTCCGCTCAGCTTTCAGGCGAAGCCGCATGTAGTGAACGCCGATGACTCAGACCCTGCCAGCCTGTCAATTCTGACAGTTATCTCCGGCCATTAGTCCGCGTACACTCGCACGCGATCTGCTCTGATTGTATCGATTTTTGTAATTACAAAGGGAAACCGTTCCCAACCAAGGAAGGAATTACCAAAACCATGAAGAGACTTGCTGTCGCCATAGCTCGTATGCTGACCCTGGTGCTGCTGGTGGGTCCGCTGATGACGGCGCCCGTGGCCGCGCAAACACAGGTAATAGGACCAACTGACCGCACCGTGCTGCCGATCCCCGAACCAAAGGTTCCGGAGAGCACAGTATTCGATGCACGTAATGCCACGCCGCCGCCGCGCTTCCAGGTTAAAGCGCCGGCTGGTGCGCCCAATGTTCTGATTGTGCTGATCGATGACATGGGTTTCGGCATGTCCGAAGCGTTCGGCGGACCAATCCACATGCCGACCGTTACACGTCTGGGCAACGACGGGCTTCGCTATAATGAGTTCCACACCACGGCGCTCTGCTCGCCGACTCGCGCGGCGCTAATGAGCGGACGTAACCATCACACCGCTAACTTCGGCTCGATTGCGGAGACGGCCACCTCCTTCCCAGGACAAACCGGTCAACGCCCCAACAGCGTAGCGTACCTGGCGGAGATGGTCCGGCTGAATGGTTACAGCACCGCACAGTTCGGCAAAAACCACGAAACTGCACCCTGGGAGGTCAGTTCTTCTGGCCCGTTTGACCGCTGGCCCACTCGTTCGGGCTTCGACAAGTTCTACGGCTTCATGGGCGGCGAAACAAATCAATGGGCGCCGTTGCTTTACGATGGGATGATCCCGGTTGAGCTGCCAAAGGACCCGAACTACAACTTCATGACCGACATGACCGACAAGGCCATCGCCTGGGTCGGGTCAGAGAAATCACTGACACCCGACAAGCCCTTCTTCATGTACTTCGCGCCCGGCGCCACGCACGCGCCGCATCACGTCCCCAAAGAATGGATCGCCAGGTACAAGGGCAAGTTTGATCAGGGCTGGGACAAGATGCGGGAGGAAACCCTCGCGCGCCAAATCAAGTTGGGCGTAGTGCCGGCCGGCACCAAGCTCGCGCCCAAGCCGCCAGCGATCAAGGACTGGGACAAACTCTCGGCGGACGAGAAGAAGCTTTTCGCTCGACAGATGGAAGTCTTCGCAGGATTTGGTGAGTATGCCGACACGGAAGTTGGGCGGCTGATCGATGCTATTGGCGCTACCGGTCAGCTCGACAACACGCTTATTTTTTACATCGTCGGCGACAACGGGACCAGCGCCGAAGGCGGCATGAACGGTCTCTACAACGAGATGACCTATTTCAACGGGCAGCTTGAGACTGTTCCAGAAATCCTGAAGCATTACGACGAACTGGGCGGCCCGTCGACCTACCCGCACTTCGCCGCCGGCTGGGCAGTGGCGGGAGATTGTCCCTTCGCCTGGACGAAGCAGGTTCCTTCAGACTATGGCGGCACCCGCAACGGGATGGTGGTCCACTGGCCCAAGGGCATCACCGCGAAGAACGAGGTGCGCTCGCAGTGGCATCATGTCATTGACATCGCGCCGACCATTCTTGAGGCAGCGGGCCTGCCGGAGCCGAAGAGCGTGAACGGCACAGTGCAGACGCCACTCGAAGGAGTGAGCATGGTCTACACCTTTGCGGATGCGAAGGCGCCGAGCCGACACAAGACGCAGTACTTCGAGATCTTCGGCAACCGCGCCATCTACAACGACGGCTGGCTGGCCCGCACCATCCATCGGGCTGCCTGGGAATTCAAACCACGCGGAACTCTCGAAGCCGACGTCTGGGAGTTGTTCGACACGCGGTCGGATTTCAGCCTGGCCAACGATCTGGCCGCGCAGAATCCGGCGAAGCTGAAAGAGCTGCAAGCCCTCTTTCTTTCCGAAGCGGTTAAGTATCACGTGCTGCCGCTGGATGATCGGACTCTGGATCGGTTGAACGCGGCCCTGGTCGGCCGACCCGATCTGATGGCTGGGCGGACCACCCTCAATGTATTTCAAGGCATGATCGGAATGTCGGAAAACGCTTTCATAAACGCGAAGAACCGCTCGCACACCATAACCGCGGAAGTGGAGAACGGGACTAACGGTGTGATTCTGGCTCAAGCCGGACGTTTCGGAGGTTGGAGTCTGTATCTGAAGGACGGCAAGCCAACCTACACCTACAACTGGCTGGGCTTGAAGGAATACACAGTGGCTGCGACACAGCCGTTGCCCGCAGGGAAAGCGACGATCCGTTACGAGTTCGTTTATGACGGCGGTGGCACCGGTAAAGGCGGCGTCGGCACAATCTTCGTCAATGGTCAAAAGGTAGCCACGGGTCGAATCGAACAAACCCAGTGCTGCATGTTCTCGGCGGACGAAGGGGCCGACGTTGGCGCGGATGAGGGCACGGCCGTCAGCTCTGCGTATGAGGTCCCATTCAAATTCACCGGCAAAATCGACAAGGTAACGATCGAATTGAAGCCGACTACACCGGCCACTGCCGAAGCGGCGGACAAGGCGCGCAAGCAAGCGATCCTGAAGGTTGGCTTGTCCAATTAATTCCGTTGCTCGGCTACGCCGCTTGATGTGAGACGGCGGCTTTGCCCCGCCGTGGTGGTCGGCACCCGTGGCAAAGGCGAAGCGCGCTTTGAAAATACTAGAAAGGACTTTTTATGAATAAGTACTATCCGGCGGAACAGCGAAGGGTTAACAAACGCTGGTTACGCACAATGGTTTTCGGCTCTGCTTTCATCTTGCTGGCGCTGACGATGGCATGCACTCGCACCGCCGAGAATCCGGGCGCCAATACGGCTACAACTGATCCCGACCAACTGCTCCGGCAGATGTCGGAAAAGCTGGCCCAGGCAAAGAGCTTCAGCTTCAAAGTTGATCGCAAGTTGGATGCAGCCCTGGTCGAAGAACGAAACGTTCCCGAGAACGCGCAGATAGAAATCGCCGTGTCTCGTCCAGCGAAGTTCCAGGCAAAGTCGGACAGCAAGGACAACGTCCGGCAGGTTTTCTTCGACGGCCAGAATCTTTCTATCTATGACGAGACGATGAAGCTCTATGCCACCGCGCCGGTGGCCGGCACGATCGATGAAGCGGTGGCAAAGATAGATGAGAAATACGGATTCACGCCTCCTTTGGCGGAGTTCATTCTGAGCGATACCTATAAAGCGTTGAGTCCGAAAATCAAAAGCAAGACCTACAAAGGCAAAGAAACGATCGCAGGCACCGAGTGTCATCACCTGAGCCTGAGCGGCGAAGATGCTGACTCAGAGCTCTGGATCGGCACTGCGGATATGCTGCCGCGCAAACTGGTAGCGACGTTCAAGAACCGCGAAGGCAGTCCGAAACTCGAAGCGGATTTCTCAAGCTGGAACCTGGCGCCCACGCTCGACGACAAGGCATTCACTTTCGTCCCGCCGACAGACGCCGAGAAGATCGAGATGGTAACTGAGGCACAGATGAAAGAGACCGCAGCAAAAGAAAGCGCGTCACCCGAAAGCGCGAACCCGCCGAAATCCACGACGCCAGTCACAAGCAAGAAGGGGAACTAACCAATGAGAAAAACAAACAGCAGTTACCAGGCGAAGATTCAGGGTGTGAATGAACGAAGCAAATCGATTGTCGTTGCTGCACTTTCTGCCGGTCTTTTGCTATCCGGCGCGTCGGTGGCCATCTCACAGGTCTACGGGGTGCGGCGTACGGCTGTGGTTCATACTCCGAACAAAACGGTAGTGGCCAGTAAGACCACGGTCGTCGCCCCCCGAGGCGTCGCCACCACTCTGCCTCATGGATACATCGCCGCGCTGCCTGGTGGTTATCGGGCCGTCACCGTTTCCGGCGCTCGTTACTACACAGTCGGCGGTGTCTACTACCGGCCGCAAATATACGGCGGCCGAACAGTCTACGTCGTCGCTCATCCCTGATTTGAGACTCCGATGACGCCGGTGCCGGTAACCGGGTTTGCCGCAAGAGTGCGGGGACCAACATCGGAAGGGAAGTAACAGCCGCCGATTGCGGCTTGCCGCGCCGCAGTGCGGTAAGGCTTGCCTTACCGTCGCGACCTTAACTTGTTGAAGAGGCTCAGCCTCCGCGAACCCGAGGCATAGCCTCAAGAATTTTCTTCAGCTCTCGGAAAGGCAAGCCTTTCCGCACTGGCGAGCGGCAAGCCGCGAGTGCGTACTTTTGCAGCAAAGCCCAGTAACCAAATTACGATATTGTTCTCGCGAAGGGGTAGACTACCTTGATAAACGAGGCGAGAACGATGACCAAAGAAACAGACACGAAAGAATTGCCCAAAGTTCCACCACGCATCGAAGACAAGCCATTCGACCCTCTCTCCGCGACCGTCAAGGTTGAGTTCGGTGGCGTGTCGCATACCGGAAAAGTGCGAACCATCAATGAAGATCATTACATGATCACTCGGCTGGGACGGGATCAGGAAACCCTGCTCACCAACCTGCCTGAGGGCGACGTGCCTGAGCACTTTCAGGAGTCGGGTTACGCGATGGTTGTAGCAGACGGCATGGGGGGCGCGGCCCGCGGTGAAGCCGCGAGTCGCCTGGCGATCAGCACCCTGGCCCATCTCAGCCTGCAGTTTGGAAAATGGAACCTGCGAATCAATGAAGAGATCGCTCAGGAGGTGACCGAGCGAGCCGAACGCTTCTATCAACGTATAGGTCAGGCGGTAATCGATGAGGCGCGCGCGGATCCTTCAAAGACGGGGATGGGTACCACGCTCACCGGGGCGTTCAGTGCCGGTAACGATCTCTTTGTATGCAACGTCGGCGACTCGCGAGTGTATCTCTTCCGCCATGGGCGTCTGCTGCAGTTGACGCGCGATCAAACGTACTCGCAACTTCTGGCAGACCTCGGTCAAATTCCTCAACACGAGGTTTCAACTCATCACCTTCGTCACATCCTGACAGATGCGATCGGTGTGGGCGCCGGCAAGGTTAATGTGACGGTCCGTCACCTGCCGCTGTTGAATGAGGATGTGTTACTTCTTTGCACTGACGGCCTCACGGAAATGGTTGATGAAGAAGAAATCGCGGGAGTGCTTATGCGGGGGCAGAGCGCTCAGGATGCATGCCAGACTCTCGTGGATCTCGCCCTGGAACACGGTGGCATAGACAACGTGACCGTGCTGCTCGCGAAGTACGAAATTCCGGTCTGAGTTTGCAGACGTAAGACCGCCGCGGACAGCCGCCCGCAAGATGGCCATTCACACCCGCAAGTTGGCCATTAACGACCGCGAGATCGCCATTCACACCCGCAAGATCCCCATTAACGGCTGCAAGATGTCCATTAACGGCTGCAAGATCCCCATTAACACCTGCAAGATGTCCATTAACGGCTGCAAGATCTCCATTAACGGCTGCAAGATCTCCATTAACGGCCGCAAGATCTCCATTCACAGCCGCAAGATCGTCACGGACAGGCTCTGAAATCCCACGAAATCCAAGCAAAACAAGGCCAAACCCTCTCAGACAAGGGCCTCGCCAACGGAGTTGAACGAGGGGCGACGTTCGCGCGCACTGCTGTGTCAGAAGGACTCGATCATTGCGGCTTTGCCCAAAAGTGCGTGGACACTGAAAACAAAGGCCGCTTAACTGGGAGCGCGGACGCCCTCGTCCGCAATGCCTGTCAGTACGGATGCTGCGCATTTCCCACGAGACTTGAGTATGTTTTGCCCTTAGGGTGCGGGCGAGGGCGCCCGCGCTCCCAGTGTTAGATCTCTCTGAGTCACTTTTTGGGCAAAGCCGATCAACGCGCATCTTGTGTGGACGATCCGGTCGCTAGCGCTCGCGGTTCTGACACGGCAATCATTGTCGGTTCGCATAAAACGCGATATAAGAGGCTTCTTCGAGGGAGTGGATCAACTCTATGAGGAAGTGTCCGTGCGGGGGGCAGAAGTGATTTCGCAGCCTACGACCGAACCCTGGGGTCTTCGGGAATTCAGCATCCGCACGCCGGATGGACATCGCATCCGTTTCGGCGAACCAATAGGCACTCCCGGCTAATATTAGTATTGCAACCACGCTATGCGTCTCGCGCTTGCGCGGTTTCGGCGAGCGGAAGAAAACTGTTAGTTTGCGCGCCCGTTAAAGGCCAGTCGTTAATCGCAAACTAACAGTTTGCGTTACTCTCGGAACGAAGGAGATTCTTTTGGGCTCTTAAACTTTTACAAATGGACTATCCCTTTTCCGCTCCCTGGGGTTCTGAGATGGCCGAAGAATATTCCGATCTTGCGCGCCGGATAGCAGTTGTCCCTGGGCTTATTTGCAAAGTGTGGACGGAGAATCCGGATACGGGAGAGGCAGGCGGGATTTATTTGTTTGAGGATGAAGCTTCACTGGATTCTTACCTTGCAGGGAAGATCGAGCGGATGAAGGCGTCCGGAATCGAAACCGTCGGAGTTGGCTGCGCATCTTTCCGAGCCCTAATGGCTTGTAACGCAAACTGTTAGTTTGCGCGCCCGTTAAAGGCCAGTCGTTAATCGCAAACTAACAGTTTGCGTTACTCTCGGATGGTGAAAAATATACACCGCCGAACGACTCAACCATTTCGGTTCCCCACTGCGGTCAGGCGAGAGGAGTCTAAATTCTGAAAGCTGAACTCTGAACGCAAATCTGTTACTCTAACTCATCGTTTTTGTGAATTGCCCGCAAGGAAAGTCAGCATGCGCAACCTATTTCATTTGTTGGCTATCAGATTTCGCACCGGCAATAGGTCAGGACCGATTTGCTTCTGGTAATGATGCACAGATTGCGAAATTCAATCCTGGTTTTGATGCTATTGGCCGGGCTGTGCGCCGTCGCGCCCAACTGCCCGGCTCAGTCTTCTGACCAGAGCCTGCCTACGCCTGTCCTTACCAATGAGATTAGCGGAAAGATTAAGCCGCTCGATCTCGGCGACCCTCGTCTGACGCGACACTTCTACGCGTTTGAGGGCAGTCCGGGGGACTTGCTGATCACAGTTGATAGTAAAAACCTAAACGGCGACATTGATGTCTTCACCGCGATCACGTTTCGGCCTTTGACGAAGACAACCGTCTACGCGTCTTCGCAATCGAGTGAGGTAACCAAAGGAATTTACCTGCGGACGCATCAGATTTTGATTCTCCGCGTTGAGGCGCGCACGCCGAGCGATGAGCCCGGCACCTATCACATTCGTTTTGGTGGAACCTTTGAGCGCTTCAGCGGTGGAATTCCGGTCGCCGAAGCTTCGACTGCCGAATCAGAGGACACGGCAGATAAAGCCGGCGCGAATCGCTTGAGTTCGACGGGCGCGACAATTCCGCGACCTCCGAGTGAAACCGTCGAGACTGCTGAAGCCAAGCCGTCGCCATCACCAGAGACAGCCGCCGAAAAGCCTGCGGAAGAAACTGCAGCAGCCAAAAAGACGACAAGCACTTCGCGACGAACCACCAGCCGGCCGCCGCCGCGACGCGGGACGCGAAACACGCCCGCAAAGCCGACAACTTCGGCAAAGAAAACTGAACCGGCTAAGACCGAAACCGAAACTGCGAAGACTGAAACTGAGAAACCAGTCGAAGAAAAGTCAGTCGAAGAGAAGCCCGCGGTTACGGAAAAACCTGCCGAGACAACTCCTTCGTCAACTAAGGCCAAGTCTCAGGAAGCCTTGCCGGGTGCGCGCTTGATTATTGAAGAGAAGGACGGAACCAGAATCGATCGGCCGATGTCGACCGTGCGTCGCGTGACCATCGAAGGGAACGCGATTGTGGTCATCCTGAAGACCGGAAAGATCGAGCGCATCGCCATGTCGGACGTGGCGCGAATGTCAATCGAGCCACAGTGAGTGGCACGGGCGTCCCGCCCGTGAATTCACAGGCAAGATGCGCATACCATCAGGGGCGGGACGCCCGTGCCACGCTACTCGTTAATATTATCCAGCGACTTGAATTTCCAGCCTGCCTTGGTTAACGCGAAGGCGTAAACCACTACCTTCTCGCCGGATCCGTTATCACAGCCAATGGTAAATTCTTTCGGACGCGCGGGATCCTTCTCAGGCTTGGCGTCGGCAAAACATTTAGCCGCGTTGGCCTCGCTGTTGAAGACCTGACGATAACGTTTGAGGAGTTGGGCCTTTGTGCGCACAGCGGCCTGACCATAAGGCATGCCGATTGGGAACTGCATCATGGCCGCGACACTTTCCTTGTCACCTTTGATTACTGCGGCCTTGAATTTTGCCCAGAAGGTTTCGATAGCAGAATCGTTTTGCGCGGAGGCGCCGGCAGTAAAAGAGAAGATCGCCAGTAACATTAATGCCAAAACCCCAATAGTGTGTTTTTTATTCATCCTTATCTCCGACGTTCCTAACGGGTGATGAAGATCGCTGACAGGAGTTCTCCGTGTCTCGGTGGAACTCTGTGTCTCTGTGGTGAAAATGGCAAACAAACATTCACCACAGAGTCACAGAGATCGCACAGAGCCACAGAGAAAGTCACGATGCGAATGTTTGCAAACGACTAACTTCCTCTCCCAACTTCGCGCCACTCATCACGGCTGATGCCGTAAATGAACACTCTTCTTCCCAAAACCTCAGTTTCGCCTTCGACCTTTTCACCCAGCCGTTCAGCCACTTTGATTGAGTTAACATTGGCCGGCGCGATCAAGCTGATAACATGATCGCGATTCATTTCCGTGAAGGCGTACTCCAACGCGCGGCGCGCGCCTTCGGTCGCATAGCCCTTGCCCCAACTGGCGCGGCCCAGTATCCATCCCAACTCGAATCCGGGCCAACCGGTGGGATTCATGAAGCCAATTCTTCCGACCATTCTGCCGGTCTGTTTTTCTTCGACCGCCCAAAAGCCGTAACCGCGAAAGTACCAGTGGCCCATCAAGGTGGCCATCTGCTTCCAGACGAACATTGGCGTCATGGGTTTGCCGTCGCCGAGGAAGCGCATGGTTTCGGGGTCGGCACAGATCTCACAGAAATCTGCGAAATCGTCTTCGCGAAACCAGCGCAGCAACAACCGCTCTGTCTCCAGAGTGACTTCTTTCATTTCCACAAATTGATTTTTACTTTGAAAACTTGCGCGTGACAAGCGCAATCGGAAGGCCGATGCCAAACATGTGTATGCCCAAATTGCAGAGCAGAACGATCCAGGGATAATCCCAGGGAAGCCTGTTGGAGTGAAACGCCGCCACGCGAAAGATCATCCCGTACATAAACAGATAGACACACACGCCAAAGAGAATGCCGCTGATAACCGCGTGCGTGATCATGAATCGGATTACCCGACTGGCGAGGTAATAAACAGCCGCGGCGGTAGTAGCGATCAGAAAATGAAAGAACAGACCGAGCGCGGCAGTCTTGACTCCACCGGCGGTGGCGGCCGGCCCGCCAATCGCGCCACTGGCAACCGAGTGAAGCACCTCAATTGGCGTCGTGCCACGCCGAAGATAATTGAAAATGCACGCGTAGGTGATGTCGAATGTGCCTGCGATCAAGCCGGCAACAGGAATTGCTAAGAGAGACCCGCGCTTACTCATAATCTTAATGTCCTCTGCGACGACCCCTTCTGCGACTCTTGGCTGGTCGTCTGCCGCGTCGTCGTTTTCCTTGTGTCGCCGTACTTGGGTCCGGTCCGTTCAACTGACGATAACTTCTTCTCGGGCGACAGTACTTTGCGTCCAGGCGAATTCTCCCAGCGTGAAAACTGTGATGAGCTAAAGACTGCTCCGGGAGAAAAATCAATGGCAAAGAGCTCGAACTATCTACGCGAATCGCCGGTCCAAGTCAAATAATTATCGATTCAGCTTTAGCTTTTGTCTTACCAGGCATCAACAACGAGGCGACTGCTGAACGCCAGAAAGATTTTGACAGCCTGAGTGTGCTTTGATATTCATCAACCGATGATTCAAGTTTCTCCGCTCAACCTGGTGCGAAATTCCTGCCGTCTCCTCGGGAACACTGTCGTCGTGCTGTTGTTGAGCGTCTCTTCCGGTTTGGCTGCGCCCTGTGATGTCATTAAAGCTCGGCCGGATGTCTGGATGAAAAGAACCGTGAATGTTCTGGTGTCATCTGCCCGCGCAGTCTACGAAAGAGACAGCGCCGAGTCCGCATACGAACGCGTGATTGATGCGACAGTTAAGTTGGTGGACAAGTGCCGGCTCGCGCAGGACGCGCAGTTCAGCACGCGGTACCCGGAGTTTATCGGCTTCATCGCGACCCTCGCCCTGGAACGTAAACCCGATCACGAACTCGGCTTCAATGTGCCGGACAAGGTCTACTTCGACCAAACCCGACAGTATGTCGACATTCCCGACTTTCTTTTGGCGCCGGCGTTTTTGCGCGCGGCGAGCCGATCTGAAACGCTGCCCGCGGCAAAGACGATGCTGCGGCTGCTCAATACTGGCCGGCCTCCGGAAGAGCAACTCATATACTTCAGTTACGAATCGAGACATCTGGGAACGCCGGATAACCCCGATAGTTTTCGTCGCCTGCTGATTGTCGTTCCCGGAAATGCGGCCGCGAAAGCTCCAGAGAAGTGGGTGCAGTTCGGAATATCCGATCCCGGTCACCGCGCCCGGGTCAGGAATGTTTCTGTCGTGGCGGTCGTGCCGGCGCTCGACGGAACAACGAACGCCTACTTCAAAGATTACTTTCGAACATTTCGCCGGAGCGGGGAGATAACGATCAAGGGACGTTGGGAATTGGGAGAAGGAGATGATAATTGCACTCAATGTCACAAGAGCGGGATTCTTCCGATCTTTCCCGAAGCCGGCAGCGTCAGCAGCGATGAACAGGCGGCAGTTGAAAAGGTTAACCAACGATTTCTCGAATATGGCCGGCCGCGCTTTGGAAAGTATTTGGATACGAGCAAGCTGGGTCCTGGCCTGGGCTCAAGGGCGTTACTAACATCGTCCGGAAAAAAGGTGATGTGCGCGGAGTGCCACCAACCAAACCAGTTGGGCTCGTTGAATTGGCCAATGGACCGAGTGTTGATTAGCTCGTACGTGAACGGCGGGCTGATGCCTTTAGGTTTTCAACTCACGACCGCCGAGCGAAGTCGCCTGTACAAGCAACTGATTCAGGATTATTTCGCGATCGATGAGGCGAAGCCGGGAATCTTGAAGTCCTGGCTGCTGGGTGGGAATCGATTGGCAGCGAATTAGTTTGACGGTGAGTGAATGCGGCTGGCGCATTTCACGGGCGGGACGCTCGCTCCGCCTCGGGGTTTGTCTTAAGTGCTGTAGGCACGGAATATTTATAGTTACCGCTGGCCTCTTTCCTTTTTTCCTGAGCCCATTTATGGGCGAAAGAAACATGTCGCTCCGCCGGAGCTTGCGACTTGGTTTGCGCTGGTTTCCATAAATATTTCGCCGCTACGCGGCTTCGGCCTGGAGGGACTGAAAAGTGCGAGCGTTGTTGGAAGTATTCTTTGCGGGGGTGGGGCCGCAGTTTAAATGTGGCACATGCATCCCGCGCGTGATTCACGGGCGGGATGCCCGTGCCACCTTCGCGAATTAGCTTGGTTGGTTTGACGGATCAGAAAACTACTTCTTTGATTTTAACTCGGTGAGTTTGGTGCGAAACTGCGGCAGATCCTGATTCGTCGGATCGATTTTCGCGAGTTTGTTAATCGCCTCCTCAGCTTCTTTCGCTTTGCCATTGCTGAGTAAGGCCGCGCACAGTCCATCGAGCGTGGGCATGTCATTGGGCTTCTGTTGCAGGGCGGCCTTGTACCATTTTTCAGCCGCATCGAAATGGCCGGCGTCGAGATTGGCCACGCCCAGCATCGCCAGCACGTCCCAATCGGTTGGCTTCACCTTGTTGGCCGCGAGCAAATACTCGATCGCCTGATCGTATCGTTGAATCTGATACTGCATTTTTGCGGCCGTGACCTGCGCGTCAAAGTCGTTCGGATTCTCTCGCGCCTGCTTCATCGCAGTTTGCACGGAAGCAAGCATTTGCTGGCCGCTGTCTCCAGTCTGAGCGCCAGGGACCGGCGGATGATCGGCGGGCAGGTTCTGAGTAGTGCCGGCGCCGTTGCGCAATGCAGCTTCTCTTGAGGAAATATTGCTGGCCAGCAGAAAGCCGCCGATGAAACCCAGCAGGATGCCGATGATGGCAAATAGCAAATTGTCTCTGGTCATTCGTTTATGAAAGTCTTAAGCAGGTTTTAATAGCTTGCGAATCTGTTCGCGCAATTCAGGATCGTCCGGGTGCCCGTGTTTCATAATGGCGTGATTCACCGCGGCATCGAGCACTTCTTCCTCGGTTCCTTCAAGCCTGAGCGTGCAGCCGCTCTCGCTCGGATACTCGCGGCAATCGATAGATTTTCTTTCGGACATGGTGTCTTTCCTGAGTTCACAGTTTAGAGTTCAAGCTTTAGCTTGTGCTTCGAAGACAACCTGAAGGTTGAACTCTGAACTGTCGCGAGTCTATCGCGGAGTCTTGTTTCCGGCCAACTCTTTTGCCTTGGAAATCTGCGCAGTGATTGTTTTTAGCTCTTCCGATCCGGCGGGTAGAATCTTGAGCAACTTCTGCCACTGCTCCATCGCTTTCTGATAATCGCCGGCCTGATAGGCAGCGGTGCCCGAGAGGTCGAGCGCTTTCTGATTCTTCGGATCGACTTGCAGCGCGCGGTTGATGGCCTCAGTTGGTTTGCCGGCCAGGTTCTGACTGTTCGCGAGGGCCAGGGCTTCGGCGTAATCGGCCCAGGCATTCGCGTCGTTTGGATTGATCGACGTCAAATGTTCATAAGCGCCGGCGGCATCAGAGAATCGCTCCTGCATCATGTAACTGCGCGCGAGCATCTGCCATCCTTGCGCGTCGTTGGGATTCTGTTTGAGCCGCTCAGCCAGTTTGTCTATATTCGCCGCGATCTGTTGTGGTGACATCGCACCCGGCTGCTCCGCGGCCGCGGTTGGCATCGTCGGCGGCGCGCTGGCCGCATCGAGGCCCTTTGGATTGCCTATCGAAAGATAAAAGACAAGCGCCCCCAGCGGGATGAACGCAGCCACGCCGTAGGCAAAACCATTTCTCGCCGGCGCTTGCGACTTATCAGACCCGGTTTTGGCCTTTACATCTTCGAGCAGACGACGTTCAAGTTCCTGCTTCTCATCCTGGAATTGTTTTTCCCCGATCAGGTCGCTCTTGAGATCTGCTTCCAACTCGCGATATTGATCTTTGTAGACCAGGACGTTGGCTTCGCGGCGCTCGACTTCCTCATCCTGATTCGGTTTTTGCAATAGCGCGGGAAGTACAAACCACAACGCCAGCAGAATGAACAGGGCGGCAATTATCCAAAAAGTTAACATCGTATTTTTGTAGCGCAGACTGTCCAGTCTGCGTGTCACCTGAAGTCAGCGCAGGTTGGACAACCTGCGCTACATCATGCGTTCAAAATCTCTTCGGCTTGTTTTCGCTCGGCGGCAGTTAGCGGCGTTTCCTTGATCTTCTCCCGCCGACTCTTCACATATCGATACAAGACACCGGTGCCTACGATTAATAAAACAAATGGCCCGAACCAGAGCAGGTACGTAGTCTTCTTCACCGGCGGGTTATACAAAACGAAGTCGCCGTAACGTTCCGTCAGAAAGGCGATGATTTCCTGATCCGTTTTGCCCGCCCTTATTTGCTCGCGAATTTGTTTGCGCAGATCTTCGGCCAAGTCGGCGCGCGAATCAGCAAGCGTTTCGTTTTGACAGACCAGGCAACGCAACTGCTCGGTCAAGTGTTTCATGCGCTGCTCGAGTTGCGGATCTTCGTTTGGTTGCGCCTCTTTCGCGAGCGCGAAGCCGAAAGACGAAAACAAAAGTCCGCAAACCATTACCAAAATGAGACCGTACTGCTTGAGAAATATCCTTATGGATTTCTCTGTGAAACTCTGCGAGTTCTCTGTGCCTCTGTGGTGAATTTGTTCGCAAGGTATCTCACCACAGAGGCACAGAGGTCCACAGAGTTTCACAGAGTTGATTGGTTGCTGAACTTTCATTGATTCAATTGCTGGGCCAGCGGCAGAATCTTTTTGTTCCAAACTTCGTCCGTGATTGGGCCGATCTGCTTAAAGCGAACCACGCCGTTCTTGTCGATCAGAAAACTCTCCGGGGCGCCATAGACCCCGTAGTCGATCGACGTGCGACCCTCCGGATCATAAATAGTTTCGGTGTAAGGGTTACCCTCCTGGGCCAGAAATTGGATGGCCGCCGCGCGCTCGTCGTTCCGGTCATTCGCGTACTTGTAGTCGACACCATAAATCGGAACGGCCTTGGATTTCGCGTATTCAATCAGTCGCGGATGTTCGTCACGGCAGGCGATACACCAGGTGCCCCAGAAATTCAGTAACCAGACTTTGCCGCGCATATCTTTCGGAGAAAATATCCGCGCCGGCTCCGTTAATCGTTGCAGTTGAAAATCCGGCGCGGCTTTGTTGATTAGCGGAGACGGCAACTCGCGCGGATCGCGATTAAGACCAACGAGCAGAAACGCGACCAGGCCGATGAACAGCACCAAAGGGATTAGCAAGTACTTGTTCATTGGTCACTCCACGGCGGAAGATGCGGCGGTCGTGGCAATCTTGGCGACAGGTTCGGATTTCTTTTTGGCTTCGTGGACTTGTTTTTTTGCCAGGGCGTACCGACGGTCCGTTACGGCAAACGCTCCGCCGATTGCCATCAGCAAGGCGCCACCCCAAATCCAGTTGACCAGCGGCTTGTGATAGACGCGTACGGTCCAGGCGCCGCCTTCAACTTCGTCGCCGAGCGAAAGATAAAGGTCGCGCAGGATGCTGCGGTCGATGGCTGTCTCAGAGGTAACGCTCTGGGCGGCGGTGAACTGGTGTTTCTCAGGATGCATGATCGCGAACGGCGCTTCGCCGACTTTCGATACTTCGATGTCCGCGCGAACGCCCTGGTAGTTTGGACCCTGGATCTGCGAGAGGTTCTTCAACTGAAATAGATAACCACCGACGGTGACGGTGTCGCCTCGATTCATCTTCACGTCGCGTTCGGTCTGATAACTCGTTACTACCGTCACGCCGGCGATGAAGACTGCGACGCCAATGTGGGCCAGGTGCATTCCGTAAAAGGCCCGCGACGGCGCCGCCAGACGCGCAAAGAAATTCGAAGCGCCGGATTGGCTCTTGAGTCGGCTGAAAATATTTTGCAGCGACGCAGCGACGATCCAGATAGCGAGCAGCAGTCCGAGACTCGCTCGCCATTTCCAGCCGCCGATTACGAAAGGCAGAATGACCGCCATAATCAGACTGAGGGCGAAGGCCCACTTCAGTCGCACCGCTAACTCAGGCAGCTTTGCCTGTTTCCACCGTGCGATTGGTCCAATGCCGATGAGGAACGCCGCCGGCGCCATCAACGGCACAAACACCGTATTGAAGTACGGCGGACCGACAGACATCTTGCCGAGATTCAGAACGTCCATGAATAAGGGATACAGCGTGCCCAGTAGAACTGATCCAGCGGCGACAATCAGCAGAACGTTATTCGTCAAGAGCAGCGATTCGCGTGAGAGAAGCTCGAACTTCGATCCCAAACCGACCTGTTTAGCTCGCCATGCATAAAGAACCAGCGAACCGCCGATCACTAACAACAGGAAAGCGAGAATGAAAATGCCGCGCTTCGGATCAGTGGCAAAGGCATGCACCGAGGTCAACACCCCTGAGCGAACCAAAAACGTTCCCAGCAAACTTAACGAGAAGGCCGCAATCGCCAGCAACACGGTCCAACTCTTAAAGCCGCCGCGCTTCTCAGTAACCGCCAGCGAGTGAATCAAAGCAGTGCCGACGAGCCACGGCATGAACGAAGCGTTCTCGACCGGGTCCCAAAACCACCAGCCGCCCCAACCAAGTTCGTAGTAAGCCCAGAAACTGCCTAAGGCGATTCCGCAAGTGAGAAACATCCAGGCAATTGTCGTCCACGGTCGGGACCAGCGCGCCCACGTCGCATCAAGCTTTCCACCAATTAGTGCGGCAATCGCGAAGGCGAACGCGACCGAGAATCCGACGTAACCCATATAAAGCATCGGCGGATGCGCCACCATCGCCGGATCCTGGAGCAGGGGATTGAGATCGCGGCCGTCCGGAGGGACCGGAAATATGCGCTGAAACGGGTTCGAGGTCAGCAGCATGAACAGCAGGAAGCCGCTGCTGATCATCGCCATCACCGACAGCACGCGGGCGACCATTTCGCTCGGCAGGTGATTGCTGAATAAAGTCACCGCGACCATCCACGCCGTCAGCATGAAAGTCCAAAGCAGCAGCGAGCCCTCGTGCGATCCCCAGGTCGCCGCCAGACGATACTGCAGCGGCAATTGCGAATTGGAGTTCGTGGCGACGTTGAGAACTGAAAAATCATTGGTGATGAATGAATAGCCAAGACACGAGATGCCGATCAGCACAAAGATGAACTGCGCCTGGGCCGTTGGCCGGGCCAGGGCGATCAACTGCGGAATGCCTTTGGCCGCGCCAATGATGGGCAGCGTTGCCTGCGTGAGGGCCAGCATCAACGCCAGTACTAATGCGAATTGTCCAATTTCAGGAATCATGAATAATCTCGAGAGCGACTGGAGCGCAAGCGTCTCGCTTGCATGATTAGCAACCGAGACGGTTGCGCTCCAGTCAGTTTCATTTCGACAGGGTCTTCGCGGCCTCGTTCGCCGAGTTCTTCACCTTGTTAATGTCCTTGCCGTCTTGCAACGCTTTCGCAGCCTCAGGCGGCATGTAGTTCTCATCGTGCTTCGCCATAATCTGATCGGCGTAGAACACACCGTCCGAACCGACACGACCCTGCGCCACGCAGCCTCGTCCTTCCTTAAACAGATCAGGAAGAATCCCTTTGTAGGCGACCGGAATCGTGTTCGCGGTGTCGGTGACCACAAAGCGGATCGTTAATCCGTCGGGGTCGCGTTTCAAAGTTCCGTCCTGAACCAGACCGCCGATGCGAAATGTGCGGCCGACCGGCGCCTCTTTCGCGGCCACCTGGGTCGGACTAAAAAAGAAGACGAGATTATTTCGGAATGCGCCGAGCACCAGCCAGGTTGCGAGACCGAGCGCTGCCAGACTGCAGCAGATAAAGATAATTCTTTTATGACGTCGTTTCATTGGATCCCCTGGAGTGAGGTGTTAAGTTGCGTTTCGCTTGAGGCGATTTCCGGATTCGCTCGTCGCGCGATGTTGCGCTTGCGCTTCCACAGCATCAGCACTTCGCCGGCGAGTAAAACGAATGTGATCCCATACGATCCCCAAACGTAGAGGCCGAATCCGCCCATCCTAAAAAAATCTGACCAGCTTCCCCAGTTATTCATGCGTTTAAGCTGCGGCTTCTGACAGCCACGGCGCCTCCTGTTCTCGTTCGCGAATGATGTGACGGACCCGAACCAGGCAGACGGCGATTGAATACAGCCAACAAGCGCCCACCAGAATCAACATGGCTGACCTCATGGACGGATCCATCCTGAAACTCCTGGCGGTGATGGTCGCTCCCTGGTGCAGACTGTTCCACCACTGCACGGAAAAATAAATAATCGGGACGTTGATGACGCCGACAACTGCGAGGACCGCGCCCGCGCGATCCGCGCGCCGCACATCATCAATCGATGATTGCAGCGAAATGAATCCGATATAGAGAAACAGCAGAATGAGTGTCGATGTTAGTCGTGCATCCCAAACCCACCAGACTCCCCACGCCGGACGTCCCCAAAGCGATCCGGTCACCAGCGAGATGAAAGTGAAGATGGCGCCGGTCGGCGCTATCGCCGTGGCCATCATTGAACCCAGCCGCGCATTGAATGCCCAACCGACGCCTGCGTACAAAGCCATCAGCACGTAAAGAAACATTCCCATCCAGGCGGCCGGCACGTGAATGTAAATTATTCGGTAGTACTCATGCTGTTGGGCGTCGGTCGGAGGTGCGACAAAGAACCCAACATACATTCCCCAGATGAACAGAACGGCTGCCGGGATGGCGAACAGCGGAATCATTTTGCCTGCAAGTGGGTAGAAATTCGCAGGAACTGCGTATTTGTACCAATTGATTCTTTGTTTACTCATGAATTTTTCGCACCTTCAACGCTTTGCGCGTCGGAATGCGTCGCGGTTACAACTCTCATTCCACAGACAGTGGCACAGACTTTAGACTGTGATGCAATCTTGTCAAACACAGACTGAAGTCTGTGCCACTTATTCCACAGATATCTTCAGCGCGGCTCCAGTTGCCCACGGCGCGAAGACCAGCGAAACAATTAACGTCGCTCCGAGCAACAGCAACCAGGCCTGCGGGCTTGTTCCCGAAAGACTGGCCTGGACCGCGCCACTGCCGAAAATGAGCACCGGAATATACAGAGGCAAGACTAGCAACGCGACTAAAACATTCGCGGCGCGCAACCCCAGAGTGAGCGCCGCGCCAATCGATCCGATAACGCTCAAGACCGGCGTTCCCAGCAACAGAGAAACAACAATGATGGCAAGGCTATTTTGCGACAAACCGAACTGAAGTCCAAGCACTGGCGCGATTAAAACGAGCGGTAGTTCGGCGACGATCCAGTGGGCGATGACTTTTGCCAGCACGACCAGATATGCAGGCTGGGGAGTCAGGAGCAGTTGTTCCAGCGTTCCGTCCTGATAATCATTGCCAAAAGTCCTTCCCAGCGAAAGCATCGAGGCCAAAAGCGCCGCGACCCAGACGACACCCGGGGCTATCGTGCGAAGCGTTTCACGCTCAGGCCCGATGCCGAGTGGAAACAAACTGGTAACGATAACGAAGAAGAAAAGCGTCGCCAGAACGTCCGCGCGCCGGCGCCAGGCGAGAATCAAGTCGCGCCACACGAGCCATGCGAACATCGTTTGAACGGAAGTGTTCGTCACTAAGAGAGTTGGAGTCGTTGTATTCGGGGCGCGGACAGGTTCAAATCCTGATGGGTCGCGATGATTGCCATACCACCGTTCTTCAGATGTTCAGTCATGAATTCACGAGACAAGTTAACCGCGGTGTCATCCAGAGACGTCAGTACCTCATCAAGAATCCAAAGCTTCGCGTCCGCCGTCAGTAAACGTGTCATGGCCAGGCGTCTCCTCTGGCCGGCTGATAAAACACGCGCCGGCAGGTTCTGTTGCTGGGTCAAGCCAACTCGCTTCAGGGTTTCCTGCGCTTCCGCCTGGCTCAGAGTCTTTCCCGCGCAAGCGCTCGAGATTCGAAGATTCTCCATTGCGCTAAGTTCATCCTTGATGGCGTTTTGATGGCCAAGGTAGGCAACCACCGCGCTGTATTCTTCGCCCAGCGAACGGATGTTCTGACCCTGCCAATGGACTTCGCCCGCCGCCGGAGTCGCCAGTCCGCACAGTATTCGCAGGAGACTGGTTTTGCCGCTGCCGTTCGGCCCGCGCAACTCCACCAGCTCACCTTCTACCGCCGAGAAGTTCAGATCTTTGAACAGGCGACGAGTTCCGCGCACGCAAGTCAGACTTTTTACCTCGAGCATTCACGCCTTTCGACTTTTTAAGTCGCCGCTCGCTCAGCGATAACGGTTGAGAAGATCGAAAGTGTGGATAATAGCCGAGATTCGATGAACTTGTCATGACACTGTAGCGCAAGTTGTCTAACGTGCGCCGAGTGTGCCTTCACACTTCTGCCCGCAGGTTAGACAACCTGCGGTACATTTCAGGCGCGCGGCCGTGGTTCTGTCTGACCATTCGCCTTCAACCACATCTGCCATCCGCCCTGCAGCACGTAAACGCGCGTGAACCCGGCATCGAGGAGGATCTGCGCGGCGCGAATGCTGGCTTCGTCGCGCGGGCAGGCGCAGTAAGTTACTATTTCCCGATCGCGCGGAGCGTCCTTCAAAGGCGACATCGTAAGGCGATATGAGAGCCTTCGCAGTTTCACGTGTATCGAACCTTTGATCTTGTTGCTGTTGAGATAACTGTCCGTGTCACGCACGTCGATTATCGTTACTGCTTCGTTCCGAGCTAACTTCGCCCTTAGCTGCTCAGCGGACATGAAATCGGGAGCGACGGCAGCCTTCTGTGTGACCGCGTTTGTCCGGGCCGCGCCGTGATAGATTGGCGTCGCTGAACCAACAAGACTGAGAAGCATTACAACAAACCATCTCTTGCCGTTCATTTTTCTCGTCTCCTCGCAGGGATTTATGATCTGTCGCACAGGGAAAGAGTTCGTTCACTTTTCTGCGGCGACCAGGTTCGGATGCAGCAAATCAACTTTCTTTTTTGCCATCATTCCGGGATGAGTCAGGCGAATCTCGGCCTCGCCCTTGAAGGTCTTCGGGTCGTACCACGAATACTGTGCGCCGGTGAAATATAGATAGCCAGACTTCTCGCCCAGGTTTTCGGCGATTAAGTCGCCGACGAGGCGAGGCAGCTTTTTGCCCTGATTGGCGCTTGCGAACTCCGCCTTTGGATAGGCTTTCACTTCGGAACCCACAGCATTTTTGATCAGGTAAGTCTGGGTTGCCTGAGAATCCCGCCATCCTTTTGGACCGTAGCCGTGAATTATCGCCAGGAGAAGATCGTTTGCCTCGATTTTCAACTGCGGCGCGGGCCGATTAGAAGTAGATAAGTCTCGCAGTATCCACGGTGGAAACTGCTGATTCATTTCGGCGAGATTCTCTTTCGCGGGCTGGAGAATTACCGCGATGTCTTGTGAATCGTCGCCGTTGAAATCTCCGGCAAAGAAATTCGGCGAGTGTTTGGAATCGATGGTGGCCGCATTATTGAAGACGCGCGTTACAGCTTCGTTGACGTCAGCTAAAGCAGGCGCCGGCGGTTGCGCGACCTTTGCCGTGCCCGGCTCAGACGGTGAAGGTTGAGGCGCCGGAGTTGTTGAAGCCTCATGTTTAGCGCAGCCGCACATGAGAAACAACAAGATGCTCGTAATCAATCCGAAGCAACGAAACGTGAATTGGTTCCTGATTTTGAGATGTCGATGTTGGTGTAGGTGGGCCATCGTAACCTTCCTTTGAGAAGCGCTAGCTTTAAATGAGGTAAGGGAAGCTCGCCGAGGTCGGGACTCGGCGAGCTTCAGACTGCCCGGTGTGATGAGCCACCGGATCATAACGATAAGACAAATGCGAGCAGGTCAGACCTCTGGGCTGCCGTCAAACTATTAAACGCGTTACGTGCAGCCGTTGCCTGTCCGGCGTGTCGTTGGATCGTTTCAGAAACATTGACGCTCAGACCGTCATGCATGAAGCGATTTCGGGCTCGAATGCCCCACAGCGGTGCAGTCTTCATCTGGTTTGCGGTTGATTGGCCGGCATTTTGGACAATGCCATCCCCTGTGCCCACATCATGGAGCGCGAAGTCACTGAAAGGATGAATTGTCTTTTCAGCCAAAGCTGCCGGTACCGCGAACGCTCCGCCGTTGATCAAGGTTCCGGCGGTAGCGGTGGTAAAGGTGCGCGTGTGACAAACGGCGCAACCGACCTGAGTGAATAGCGGGTCGCCACGGGTCGCGGCCGCCGGAATTGGATTTTGCCGTCCGGGAGCGCGGGTCGCGGCCAGGAAATCTGCGAACGCCAAAACGTCGCCGCCGTCGTCTTCCGGATCAGCCACCGGATCAAAAGGCGGTCCGGTACAGTTGATGACGCCTTCAGCGGTACTCGCCGGATTCTCGTTCGTTCCGGCGTCGGGGGCCGAAGAGCTCCTGCCGCCAAAGCCGTCGAACTTGTTGGTAATGCCCATCTCGTTTAGATAGGCGTCGCCGGAAAAAGATAGAAGGCTCGCGTGTTGGGCTTTCCACCCGAATCGTCCAATGCGGAGCGTATTGTTTGCTTCAACCACGGGAACCGCAGTGAGCACTCCGCGTTGAGCGGATGGCTCTGCGGCCACGTTGTTCTGCAAATCAGTATTTGAAACGCATTCGATAAATCCATCGCCGAGGGCTTGCGTCACCACGCGAAAACTTCTCACGGTTTCAGCGGTGGTGATGTGCTCGACGATGTCGGAATCGGTACCGCGCGTATGAATCAATTGACCTCCGGGGTTGTCAACGAAAGTACTTCCGGAGAGGTGGCCGGCACGAAACTCCATCTGTTGTCCGAACGCGCCGGTGTCAACTGCCTGGTGACAAGTGACGCATCCCACGTCGTTATAAGTTGGCCCGAGTCCGTCAGCGACGGTCTCTTCTTCCTCGAAGATAAATTTATTGTCTTCGAATCTTCCGTTACCTCGGGCGGTGGGCGGAACAGCGTCCGCAACGCATTCATCGATCGGCGTTCCCCTGGCGCCGAAGTTGTTGAATAAGTCGTCGGTCTTTGCATCCATGTCAGTTGTGAGCGCTTCGGTCGGAGCCATGATGGACACGCTTCCGCTTCCCGTTTCGCTATCCACCCCGTCATTTCCTTTTTTGTTTTGACCGGTGGTTGGAGGGGAGAGCCACAATGACAAAGCCAACGCCGCAAACAGTGTCAAGGCTAAAACTTTGAAGAGTTTTGGCATAATCGGACTTAACCTCCTCAAGAGCAGTGTTCAGTTTGTTTGGACAGATAGGTAGCTATTCGCCGACAGGCAAATCGCCCTAAATGCTCTAATTGGACCGCTTGTTACCTGCTTGTTCGTACGGCTGGCTAATTGAGGTTTATCTGCTTTGCTGCCGCAGCCAGAACTAATGCGGTGGAAAAACTCGAGTCGGGTAAGTCTGTCCTCTTAAGAGCAAAACAGATGGCTTGCAAGTGGGCGTAACTCTAATGCAAGCCTTTGCTTATGTCAACGCAAAAATCCGCACTTTTATTGCGATCTGATTGCCAAATCGCGGCGAATACCTTGCGGTCGTCTGGCAGAATCGCAACATGGGCGTGAAAGTGAAAACCGCCAGGGTCGATAGCAAACTTGCTGAGCGCATCCTTTTCAGCTAAAACCAAATCCGTTCCGGCAAGCCAACAACTTGAAGTCACAGCGGACAACCATCGACAGTGAACCCAATGATTTCATCAGAGCGTGATGCGCGAGTTCGACAACTCTACGAGCAGCTCGTGGAGATTGAGCAACGCATGATCCCCACAGGGCTGCACGTGTTTGGGCGAGCGGCGGAGTTGAAGGAGAAGGCCGATTTGCTGCGCGTGGTTGCATCCTTTGATCGCCCTGAACACGGCGCGCGCTCTTTGTCTCGTCTGGTGGCAGAAGGTCTCAGGATTACCGGTTACGAGCAACTGATGCAGGAAGCATCACCGAGCGAAACCAAGCAACTGATAGATACGATCGTTAGGGAATCGGTAGGTCGCTTTTGTGATGCCGGCGGCGCTGTCGCAGTTGAATACTTAATTGATCGAGCGAATGTCGATCGCGAAGAAGCGGTCACGACGTTCGGCGTCTTGACAAATATTTCTGAGCAGCTTGATTCGAATCACGAGATGGAATCGCTGGCGCGTTCGCTGCGAGGCGAATACATTCAACCTGGGCCAGGCGCAGACATAATTCAGAATCCGTCGGTACTTCCAACGGGTCGAAACACGCACGCAGTCAATCCTTATTCGGTTCCGGCAAGGGCGGCCTTCGCCCGAGCGAAACAAACAACCGAAGCGTTGCTGCGTCGCCATCTTGAAGAGCACGGACGCTACCCGCGCGCGATGGCCCTGGTGCTTTGGGGGTTGGACAACATCAAAACGCAGGGCGAAGGTGTCGCGCAGGCGCTCTGGCTTTTGGGCGTGCGGCCCGTTCGTGATGCGCTGAATCGCGCGACGGAAATCGAAATCATCCCCTTGGCAGAGCTGAATCGTCCGCGCATGGATGTCGTCATGACCGTGTCCGGCATCTTCCGCGATCTGTTTGCGCCCACGATGGCGTTGTTGGATAAGGCTGTCCGGCGCGTAGCGGAGTTGGACGAACCGCTCGAGATGAATTACGTGCGGAGGAATGTTCTGGAGCACAGAAACGCGACTGCCGCCGGCTTTGACGATGCAATCACACGAGTCTTTTCAAATGCTCCGGGGAACTATGGCACGAACGTCAACTTCATGGTGATGCAGTCTGAATGGAAGGATGCTGCTTCGCTGGGCGATCTTTTCGTAACGCGAAAATCATTCGCCTACACGCGCGATTCGCAGGGTCGAGTAATCGAAGGTCGCGAAGCGCCCGAGTTGATGAATGATGCTTTGTCGCGCGTCGAAGCGACTTACCAGAATATCGATTCATTTGAAGTTGGTATTACCGACGTGGATCACTACTTTGAATACCTGGGCGGAATCTCGAAGGCAGTTGAAACGCGCACTCAGTCTCGACCGGCAATTTACTTGTCTGACTCGTTATCGCCGCAAACAAAAATTCGATCGTTGGAAGAAACAGTGAGGCTTGAGACCCGCACGAAGACTCTCAATCCCAAGTGGTATGAGGGAATGCTGCAGCATGGCTTCCGCGGCGTGGCTGAAATCGAGAATCACGTCGCCAATACTTTTGGTTGGAGCGCGACTGCGGATGCGGTCGACCCATGGATTTACACGGAGATCTCCAACACCTTTCTTTTAGACGACGCGATGCTTGAGCGTTTGAGCCAACTGAATCCGCATTCGGTGCAATCGCTCGCGAGGCGTCTGCTTGAAGCGCATGAGCGCGGGTATTGGAATCCCGACGAACACGTTCTGGAGAAACTTCGCGAAGTCATTGTTAAGTTAGAAGAGAAACTGACGCGCGTTCGCGCGGCCGAGGTGTGAAAATACTCTTTTGAAAGTCACTGTCCTTTACGTCGGATCAAGCCTTTTGGCTCCGCTGCGCAATGCTGAGCGCGAAATCAATCGTGAGTATCGATTGGATTTGCGTTTGGCGGCTCACAACTTTGGCGGGCCTTTTACCGACGACCAGTGGGCCACAATCGAACATGACTTAACCGGCGCAGACATTGCTTTTGTGATTCACGTGATGGACGGCGAGAACGCGTCGCGACTGTTGTCGCTGCTTGATCGACGATCCAACACTACCATCGTTATCAATTGCATGCCCGAGCTGATGAAGCGTACGAGCGTAGGGAAGTTGGACTTCGCGAAGCTTCCGGGAGTCAGGAGCAAAGGGCCAGGAGCAAAGAGCGAAGAGCAAGAAGAAAACGATCTCACCGATGGCGGCTTGCTTAAATCAATGAGCTCCTGGATTGGGCGACAGGCAAAGGGAAAGAACGGAGCCAGGTCGCATGGCCGCGCCGAATATTTGAAGTGGGCCGAGCGTCTGCCGACTCTGCTGCGCTTTGTTCCAAACGCGGGTCGTTTGCGCGACGCGAAGAACTATCTGCTGCTGGTCAGTTACTTTCTTCAGCCCACGCCAAACAACATTCGCTCGATGATTCTGCTGGCGTTGAAGGAGTATGTTGACGACGAGCGACTAAAGAAAGTAGATGTTCCGGTTCCTGAGGCCTTGCCCTCGGTCGGTATCTATCATCCTGATGCGCCGGCGTTGTTTGAATCATTCGCAGAGTACGAGGCTTGGTATTGCAGGCGAATTCCAAATCCCAAATTCCAAAGTCCAAAGAACGGGTCGTTGGCGCCAGAGTCGACGATTGGTTTGTTGTTGATGCGACCACAGATCGTGAGCAACGCGCGGAAGCACTATGACTCAGTGATTCGAGCAATCGAGGCTGAAGGGTTAAGCGTGATTCCGGCGATCTCGACGTTTATGGACAATCGCGAAGCATGCGAAAAGTTCTTCGTCGAGGGTACGCAGGCCGCCGGCCTGCAGCAGTCGGGACGACTGCGTACCGGGCGCGTCAGTCAGATTGTTTCGCTTACCGGTTTTAGTTTTGTCGGCGGGCCGGCGATGAATGACAGCGAGGCTGCGGCGGATTTTCTGGGTGAACTGAATATTCCTTATCGATCGCTGGTTAGTCTCGATACGCAAACGATCGAGTCGTGGCGCGACTCGTTCACGGGGTTGAATCCGGTACAGACAGGAATGCAGGTCGCGATTCCGGAAATTGACGGCGCGACTGAACCGTTTGTCTTTGGCGGCATTTCAGATCGCGGCGTCGAGCCGGCGGCGCTGGACGATCGCTGCGCGCGCATCGCAAGGCGGTTGAAGCGTTGGAACTTACTCCAGACCGCCAGCCGCGACGAGTTGAAAATAGCGCTCGTCGTTTATTGCTTTCCTCCAAACAAAGGGAACATCGGAACTGCGGCCGACCTCGACGTATTCGCCAGTGTCCGAGACATTCTGACGCAGCTACGAACGGACGGTTATCGCGTCGATGTGCCGGAAAGCTCCGACGTGCTCCGCGATTTGTTGTTAGCCGGAAATTCGGCTGAGTTCGATACGACCGCGAACATCGCGTATCGCATGAAGGTCGATGAGTATCGGAAGCTTTGCCACTTCGTCGATGAGATCGAAGCGGAATGGGGACCGGCGCCCGGCGCGATCAATTCTCGTGACGGGGAACTTTTGATTCAGGGAATTAGCCTCGGCAATGTCTTCATCGGCGTGCAGCCGACGTTTGGCTTCGAAGATGATCCAATGCGCCTGCTGATGGCCAAAGGCGGCGCGCCCCATCATGGCTTTGCCGCTTTTTATTCTTATTTGGAAAGAGTTTTTAAAGCAGATGCCGTCGTTCACGTCGGCACGCATGGCGCGATGGAGTTTATGCCCGGCAAGCAGGTCGGGCTATCCAGTGAGTGCTGGCCGGACCGTCTGATAGGCGAATTGCCGAACATTTACATATACAGCGTCAACAATCCTTCCGAAGGCACGATTGCCAAACGCCGCTCGTATGCTGAGCTGATTTCATATCTGACCCCGCCAATTGAGAACGCCGGCTTATATAAAGGACTGGCGACCCTGAAGGACCTGATAGAAAGCTACCGCTTCTCGACGGATCAAGATGAACGCGAGCGAACCTATCAAGCGATTGAGAGTGCCAGAAAAGACCTGAACTTCGATCTTTCCTAAGCGAGCCTGTCGGGGAAACTATCTCGGTGGTTCTCTATGTTAGCTACGTGTAACAAGGCTGATCATCTTGGGTTTTCTAACAAAGTTTTGCGGCCACACAAATCCCGTAGGGATGAAATGTTTATAGAAACGTGGCTGAATAAGTTTCATTAGCTCCGCAGGAGCGCAATGTGCATGGATGTGTTTCGCTCCTCCGGAGCTTGCACTGGTTTGCGATCGGTGTAGCCATGAAACATTCTGCTCCTCTGGAGCTTAAACGCATTTGGTCACGGTTCTGCCGCGCTGCGCTCTGTGGTCAATGTTCTGAAAATAATTTCACCACGGAGACACAGAGCACCACAGAGTTTTCACGGAGAAAACCTTTTCCCGGCGGATTCTAAGTGGAGCTGCCGGAAAGGGAAGTAACGTAAGCTCTGAATTCCTCGGTGTTCAGGCGATGTCGAAACGCCTCAACGCCGTTAATGGAAAGGACCGGGATCTCATAGCGATATTGAGCAAACAGCTGTGCGTCCCCTTCAATATCAACTTCGACCAACTCATAGAGCTCCGAACAGTTTGCTTCCAGCATCTGCTGTTTCATTTCTTCACACAGTCCGCACTCAGCTTTCGTATATAAAACGATACGTAACGTCTCGGCCAACTCTCACCACCTCCAGTCGTCCTTAATTAAGGACTGTCTAAAATTCTACCGGGTCAGAGCATCGATCGCAGTCGGGCGCAGTGGCACGGGCATCCTGCCCGTGAATTCGGCGCAACCTGCGCGGGCCACATTCAAACCAGGTCGGAGTCGCGCTTTAATCCCCCGAGTGAAGTCTTCCGCTGACGCCGCCGTCGAAAATTAAGGCACTACTTTAAGAAATGCGCTTGCCAACTTTGCTGCGAAAGTTGTATAAAGACACTTCTGTCGGGACATTTTTATTATTCTATAGTTGCGACCGCACTTCTAGTGAACAAGCTGAATAGGTTTTCACAGAGACATCAATCCCTGTGTCGCGGGGTTCTATAACTAATTGTCGAACCTGCGGTGTTGAAGTGTGAGCGGTCGCGATTGTGATCTGGATCACAATTGCGGAGGTTCCTGGAGTGGATAGTAGCGCCAACGAACAAAGTTCAGCAGTTGCCGCACCACCGGCGGGCTCGACGCCGCCGGCCACAAAACCTGCGGTCAAGCCCCCGGCCAGACCGCCGTCGGTGGTCGTCGAATCAACACCGGACCCGCCAGTCAACAAGATGCGACGCCGCATCGTTTGGGCGAGCGTCGCCGGCTTTCTGACCACGTGCTTCCTGATGTTTGTGCGGTTCTTTCTGCCGCGCGCAATCTTCGAACCTTCCAGCGTATTCAAAATCGGATTCCCGGGCGACTACGCCCTGGGCGTAGATACCAAATGGCAGCAACAGTATCGCATCTGGGTCGACAAGACTTCAGATCGTCTTTTTGTGGTCTACGCGCGTTGCACTCATTTGGGCTGCACACCTGACTGGAAGGCCAGCGAAAACAAATTCAAGTGTCCGTGCCACGGCAGCGGCTATGACAGCGAAGCGATAAATTTCGAAGGGCCGGCGCCGCGACCGATGGACCGCGCGCATGTCGAGCTTGATGCCGAAGGGCAAATCGTGGTCGACGTGAGCAAGCTCTATCAATGGCCCAAAGGTGAGCGCAACCAATTTAACGATACTGGCGCATTTATTCCGCTGTAAACCATGGACGAGCCTAAAGACCAAAAAGAAACGAAGCAGCTGACCGGCGAAAAGACGAACGTCGGTCTGGTCGAGCGCGCCAAGGACACAGCGGTGTCGCTGAAGGATCGCGCGCTCGAAGAGGCGAAAGAGTACAAGGATCCGCAGCAGACGCAGGTCTGGAAATCGATTTTCCGCGTCTCTCATGAGCGTTCCGATCCGCGTAATCGTTCGCTGGCAATTCTCTCGAACGTCTTTCTGCATCTGCACCCGGCCAAGATCAACCGCGATGCGGTGCGCTATCAGTACACTTGGGGAATGGGCGGCATCACGTTCTACCTCTTCATCGTGCTGACTTTCACCGGCGTGCTGCTGATGTTTTATTACCATCCGACGAAGATCGTTGCGTTCCGCGACATCCTTTATCTTGAGCACGACGTGCCCTTCGGCAAACTCTTGCGGAACATGCATCGCTGGGCAGCGCACCTGATGGTGATTACGACCTGGCTGCACATGTTTCGCGTGGTGCTGACGGGTTCGTACAAGCGGCCGCGTGAATTCAACTGGTGTGTGGGTGTGGTGCTTTTGGTTTTGACGCTGCTGCTTTCATTTACGGGCTACCTTTTGCCGGACGATCAGTTGGGTTTCTGGGCGGTTACGGTGGGAACCAACATGGCCCGCGCCACGCCGATGCTGGGTAACGAAGGACCATTCGGCGCCCAGCTGGGTCTGACGCCTTACAACGACGTGCGTTTCGGTTTGCTCGGCGGATCGATTGTAGATGCTAATGCCTTACTGCGCGCGTACATCTGGCATTGCATAGGGATTCCGCTGGTGGCTTCGATATTTATGGCAGTGCATTTCTGGCGTATTCGAAAGGACGGAGGGATTTCCGGTCCGGCGCCGGTAATGCTCGAGTCAGAGATGAAGGTGCTGAAGAAGAAATGAGCGCGATAGTCGAACAGCCAACTTCAAATTCTCGCCGAAACAGGATGATCGGCTGGGGTGTCGTCATCGTGCTGCTCGGGCTTTTCATTTATTCGGTCCAGGACTGGCACCAGCTTTGGAAAATTGCCTCGGCTGCCGATAACGTTCCGATCGTCGCAATGCTGTTCCTGGTCCCGTTCTTTACCTGGCTCGGGATTCGACAGGCAAAGGCGAACGATAGACTCATCGTCAATCTCGAAGGCGATAAGAGCCTAGCCAAGTCTCATCATCGAAAGGTTGAACCCTGGCGTCCGGGCTGGGCCAAAGAGCTTCACGTCTGGCCTTATCTCGTCCGCATCGAGTTTCTCGCGGCCGTCATTGTGACGGTCGTTTTGTATGTCTGGTCGATTACGCTGAACGCCCCGCTCGAAGAACCGGCGAATCCCAACCTCACAATGAATCCGTCGAAAGCACCGTGGTATTTCCTCGGTCTGCAGGAAATGCTGGTTTACTTCGATCCGTGGATTGCGGGCGTGGTGATGCCTTCGATCATCATGATTGGATTGATGGTGTTCCCATACGTCGATTCGAATCCGCTGGGGAATGGCTATTACACGCTGCGGCAGAGACGGTTCGCGCTGAACATGTTCAACTGGGGCTTTTTGATGTGGATCCTTTTGATCTTCATCGGCACGTTCATTCGCGGACCGGGTTGGATTTGGTTCTGGCCGGGCGAAACCTGGGACCACAACACGGTCGTGTTCGATCGTAATCGCGACCTGCATGAGATCATCGGCGATTTTTTTGGCAAAACGCTCGGCATCCCGGGATTCAGTCTGCTGAATACCAACTGGGTTGTGAAGATGATCTTTGGTGCGATCGTCGTGGGCGGTTTCTATTTCGTCGGCGGTCTCTTCTTTCACTGGTTGATGAGGCGCGGTCGGCTGAAGTTGAGCTATCTGGTATCGCCAAAGAAACTCTGGGCCTGGGCCAAAGAACCGGATCCCTTTGAAGAGAAGCTGCTGGCGAACACCAGCCTGTTGCAATACGTGACTTTCCAATTCTTTGCGATCAGCGTCTTGCTGGCGATGCCGGTAAAACTATTCTTACGTTTGGTTTTCACGATTAAGTACGTTTGGGTTACGCCGTGGTTCAATGTCTGAGCAAGTTGTCCGACAAACTTTAGTTTGTCGTTGCCAGCGCGGCCGCACGGGCCAATAGACCGAGTTATCGACAAACTAAGTTTATCGAACATGCAAGAATCTCAGGAACCGATCGAATCCCTGGTAAAAAAAGAAGCGGCGCCGCAACGCGATCCGATCGTCAGCCGATCGACGAGCGCAATTATTTTCATCTGCGTGCTGCTGCTGATGCTTTCCACCGGCTGGGCCCTGTACGACGAAGGCTTCGGCCAGCGCCCCTGGAAGCCGATCCAGCAGGAGTTCGTCAAACGCTATACAGCCTATCTTCGCAGTATCCGGAAAAATGCCGGCGCGAATGAGGAGGAGGTAAAGCAGACACCGGAGTACCAGCAACTGAACGACGAGGCGCAGGCCTCGCTCGACAAAGTCAAAGCTGACGTCGCAGAAAAAGACAAACAGGTTACCGCGATCCAGTCGAAGCTCGATGCGGTCACCGATCCCTTTCAAAATCAGCGCGGCCGCATTGTCGTCATCACCTTCAAATTGGAAACCTCCCGCAAAGGCGGTATGTGGCACAGCCTTTACGAGCGTCAGTTAGCGTCCAAGAAGAGTGAGAAAGTTTCGGTCGACTTACCCGACGACAACGGCAAGGTCACTCGCACGAAGATGAACTATGACGAACTCGGGAAGACGTTCAACGACCTGCGCGAGGAAAAGGCGAAGATCCTGGGCGAAAAAGCCGAGCTGCTGAAGGAACCTACCGAGCTGGCGAAGAAGCGTGAAGAGTATCTCAAGAACCACGTCAGCCTGCTGCCGAAAAAGAGCATCGAGGATCTGATCAAGAAGAACGAGGATAATTTCGATTACACAATCCTCGGCCATCAGGTCAACGTGATGGAGTCCGGGATCGTCGATCGCTGTGAGATTTGTCACCTGGGAACGCGCGAGCCTCTTCCGATCAGCAAAAATGACATGTCGCCGAATGGCCCCGGCAAGAAGGCCGTCGACGAGTTGTCGAACGCGTTTGTCAGCCATCCGCGCAAAGAACTTTTGCAGATTCATAAGCCTGACAAGTTTGGTTGTGCGGCTTGTCACGGGGGCAACGGCCGCGCCACCACCAGCGTGGTGAAAGCCCACGGGCAGAATCCATTCTGGCTGCATCCGTTGTTTCCCAAAGAGAACACGGAAGCTGGTTGTCAGATGTGCCACGCCAACGATCGCGTGACGCAGGGCGCCGATACTCTGAACCTCGCCAAGGATTTGTTTTATCAGCGCGGCTGCGTCGGTTGTCATCGCATGGAAGCTTTCGATCGCGAATCCGATGCGCTCACTAACGCGCGGCAGCAGATATCGCAATTGCAGGAGCAAATTGTCGCCAACGACCGTCAGTCAAGACTCGCTACCGAGGCCAGCGCGAACGCGACCGACGACGCAAAGGTCCAGCAGCTTCTGGCAGATGCCGAATCTTTACGCGTTCAGAGCAGCCAGTTGGCCGCGCGCATCGATGAATTGAATTTGCAGACGCGCTACCTGCAGCAGGATCAAAAGAAGGTCGGGCCGAACCTGAAAGATGTGCGGTTGAAGCTGCGCAAAGAATGGGTTCCGGTTTGGTTGAAAGACCCGCAGGCATTTCGTCCCGGCACGAAAATGCCGACGTTCTGGCGTTTCCACGTCGACGGAAAAGAGGGCGAAGAAGATCTCAGAGGTGTCGCTGCTTATCTCTGGCAGAACAGTTTTGACGGGAAGGTGCCCGCGCAATCAAAGGGTGATCAGACGCACGGCAAGGAACTCTTCGAAACCAGAGGTTGTCTGGCGTGCCACTCAATCGGCGAAGAGTCGAACAAGCTGGGTGGAGCTTTTGCGGCGAACCTTACCCGCGTCGGCGAAAAATCGAACTACGATTACATCGTGCGTTGGATTTACAACCCGCGCGAGCGTTGGGCGCCATACTGTCCAAAAGAGCATCGCGATCTGACGCCGGAAGATTATGCCAAGCACAACCGGCCCTACTTGTTCGATACTGAGTTGCATTCGACGTGTCCGAATGACGGCGCCGAACTACAAGTGCAGAACATGACGGTCATGCCGAACCTCCGCCTGTCGGAACAGGACGCGCGCGACGTCGCCACCTATCTCTTCTCTTTGTCCGCGCCGCAAGCGTCCGAAGACGTCTCTTACATGGACGATCCAAAGCTGGCTGAGGACGGGAAGGCCGAGATCAAACAATACGGTTGCGCCGGCTGTCACGAGATCAAAGGGTTTGAGGAAGAGCAGCGAATCGGCAAAGAGCTGACGACCGAAGGCTCGACCCCGCTCGAGCGTCTCGACTTTGCGTTGTTGACGCAGGATGCCGAGTACGGGCGTGAAGTGTTGAAGGACGCGGATGGAAAGACCGTTAAGCTCCATCCGAAAGAGGAAGAAAAAGAGTGGTACAACCACCGCGGCTTCTTTGAGCACAAGCTGTCCGATCCTTCGATTTACGATCGTGGAAAATCCGAGTATCTCGATCCGAAGGAACGCCTGCGCATGCCCAAGCCTTACCTGACTGACGAGTGGCGGACCAGCCTGACTACGCTCCTGCTCGGGAGTCTGGGTCCGGAAGGCGCGAACGTGCCGACTTCACTCTTCTATAATCCGCAGGACTCGCGGCGCCAGGATATTCAGAACGGCTGGTGGGTAATCAAGAAATATAACTGCATGGGCTGTCACGTACTTCAGCCCGGGCAAAACATCAGCGTCTATAACAACGCCCCGGAGCCGTCGATCACGACCGGCAGCGTTCTGAGCGCGTTGCCGTTCTATGCAACTCAGAAAGAGTTTCTGCCGCCGATGCTGACCAGTGAAGGCGCGCGCGTCGATCCGGATTGGCTGATGAAGTTTCTGAAGGATCCTTCGTTGATGAAAGAGGGTGAGAAACCTCCAATGCCTTCGTCCTCGTCGGCTCCAGCTGCGGCCTCTTCGCCGGCGGCCAGCGCGTCGCCGTCTTCGAGTCCGCGAGCGGCGACGGCCAACGCGAACGATCAAAGCAACGGCCGGCTCTTGCCGCAGTGGGGCGCGAACCGTAACGGCATTCGTCCTTATATTCAAGTGCACATGCCGACGTTCAATTTTTCGCCGAACGAGTTGCGCGTGCTGGTGCGCTTCTTCATGGCGGTCTCGTCGCAGAACGAGCCTTACATCAAAGAGCCGATGACTCCTTTGACGGAATCTGAAAAATCGATTGCTCGAAGCATCTTTGTGTCGGGCACGCCTTGTTTGAAGTGTCACATCACGGGCGAGCCATCGCACGATGCCAAAGCCATCGCGCCGAACTTCCTTTTGGCAAGCGAGCGGCTGAAGCCTGATTGGACTTTCCGTTGGCTGCTCGATCCGGCGCAGATAAGTCCGGGCACGGCGATGCCCAGCAGCTTATTTAAGCAGGAGCAGGGGCATTGGGTAGTGAATCTGCCGAACCCGCCGTCGGACGTGGCGAACTATCACGACGACCATGCGCGCCTGCTGGTGCGTTACATGTTCCTGATGACTCCGGACGAGCAGCGCCGTCTGCTTTCGGCGACGCCCGCAGCGCCGGCCGCGGCCGCTCCGGCCGCAACACCGGCCACGCCGAAGACCGGGCGCAGCGACTTAAAGTCACGCAAGGGCGAACAATTGAGCCGCAACCGGAGCAGCAATCGTCGTGGCAATTTGGGTAATCACCGTCGCCATCACGCAGGGAAGAACTGATCAAGGTTGGCAGTGTTCGAAGTTGGGTTTCTCTTGGTCTCGGCGCCTCTGTGGTGAGTCTTGTCCCGGCAAATATTCACGACAGAGCCACTGAGGAATCACAGAGTTACAGAGAGATGCAATTATCAAGACCCGGGGAATGGCCCAGCTATCCGTATGCTGCGCACCTGAGGTATGCTGATTAATCAAAATCTAACGTTTTCTTAAATACTGGAGGACTCAATCTATGTTGAGTAAACATGCAAAATTATGGCTCGGCTTAATCGCAGTCGTCAGCCTCATGTCGCTGGCGTCATCCTGCGGCAAAAAGGCGGAAACCGAGGAAGAAGGACCGACGACCGAGGCGGGAAAGACTTACACCGCCAAAGGCAATGAAGGCACAATCTCAGGTGTGATTTCGTACACGGGCACTGCGCCGGAAGCTAAGAAGATCGACACGGCGGCCGATGCGGCGTGCACTTCGAAGAGCCCGAACCTGTTGACTGAGGAGTGGGTGGTCAAAGATGGGAAGGTCGCCAACACCTACGTCTATGTTAAGGAAGGCACGTTGGCTGATGGCTCGAAGGTGAGCGCATATTCGACCTGGCCGGGCATGCCGACAACCGCCACGCTCGATCAGAACGGTTGTCACTACAAACCGCACGTGATGGGTGTCGTGGTGAACGAGCCTATCTCGATTACGAATAGCGATCCGACGACGCATAACGTCCATTTTTCCCAGGGCTTGAATCCTGACTGGAATCAATCGCAGCCAAATGGCGCAGCGGCATTGCAGCACAAGCTGGCCCGCGCAGAGGTCATGGTTCCGGTAAAGTGCAATCAGCACCCCTGGATGAAAGCTTACATCGCGGTTACAAAACACCCGCTCTTTGCAGTCAGTGCTGAAGACGGCAGCTTTACGATTAAGGGTGTGCCGCCCGGCAAGTACACGGTGGTCGCGTGGCACGAAGGCGGCGCCAAAGGAACCGAGAAGACAATGGAAGTAACAGTCCCGGCGAGCGGTGCGGTCAAGGCTGACTTCTCGTTTGGCGCGACGGCTTTGGGTCAACCGAGTTCGTTGCAAATGTTGCCGGCGATCGAGTTTCCGATGGCAGGCATGAAGCACTGACGACATTGCTGATTTCCGACTGCCAATTGCCGATTACGTGGGTCTGAGGCAATCGGAAATCAACCGGCAATCGTCAATTGGCAATCGACAATGAATCGTGGTTTACATCGCTTCGCCGTGCTGGTGGCGGGCGCGACGTTCTTTCTCATCATCGCCGGCGCAAACGTCACCAGTCATGACGCGGGTCTGGCGACTTCGGACTGGCCGCTTTCAAACGGTTCGCTGTTTCCCAAAATGGTCGGCAACCTTTTCTGGGAACACGGTCACCGCATGGTGGCGACCGTAGTCGGAATGCTGACGATCGTCCTCGCGATTTACATCCAGGTGCGCGAGCGACGGGTCTGGGTAAAACGACTGGGATGGGCCGCACTCGCGGGGGTAGTCGCTCAGGGTTTGCTCGGCGGTTTGACCGTAAAGATGAACTTGCCGCTCGTCGTTTCGGCAGCCCACGCGACCCTGGCTCAATTGTTCTTTCTCATTACCGTCAGCCTGGCAGTATTCACTTCGCGCGGCTGGAGAGAGCAGGAAGCGCGCATTGCTGAAGGCGTCGGTCCCTCGATTCGCTCTTTGGGAGTCGTCGCGTTGGTTGCGATACTCGCCCAGTTGGTGCTGGGCGCAACACTGCGACACTCTGCAACCTGGGATCAGGATCTGCCTACGAGTTTGTTGTTGGCGCATCTCGGCGGCGCGTTAATCGTGACCTTGATTTTGGGATTCACGATCATGAGCGTGCTCCTGCGTTACCGGGCAGAGAAGTATCTGGCAAAGCCCGCGTTGATTGCCGCGGTGCTGCTGTTTGCGCAACTTCTGCTGGGGTTGGCCGCCTATGTTACGCGCCTGAGGTCGCCGTACGATCCGCAACCGTTGACGCCGATGGTGGCCGTGACCGTGGCCCACGTCGCCTGTGGAGCGCTGGTCTTTGCGACCACAATTGTCTTGACCCTGCGCGCGTTCCGCGTTCTGCGAACTGACCGCAAGGAATACGCACTGGCTACGGCTTAAGAGTTTTAGAAATCTCCCAAGTTTCAAAGTTCGAGTAGTGGGTCAAATTAAGTTCAGAGTTCAGCCTTCAGGCTGCTGATACAGGGAGCAAGCTAAAGCTTGAACTCTGAACCGGGCTATCAGGAACAGAAAAAGTTTTTCCATGAAGACTGCTGCATTAGAACTCAATTCACCGAATGCCGCCGACGCTGTTGCGCCGTTAAGGGCGAAAGCGCGCGTGAGTGCTTATCTTGAGCTGACCAAGCCGAGAATAACTTTTCTCATCATGCTCACTTCGGCGGCGGGCTTTGCGCTTGGATCGCGGGAACCGGTCAACTATGTTCTGCTGGCGCATGCCCTAATCGGAATAGGTTTGCTGTCGTCCGGCATCGCCACTCTCAATCAGTTCATTGAGCGTGACCTTGACGGTCTGATGCGCCGCACAGCCGATCGCCCTCTGCCATCGGGCCGGCTGTTTCCGATCGAGGCGTTGTGGTTTGGCGTCCTGGTGACCGCCGGCGCCGAGGTTTATCTCGCCGTCCTCGTCAACACGCTAACTTCTTTACTCGGCCTGACTGTAATTGCGGGTTACCTGTTCGTTTACACGCCTTTAAAGACGCGGACGTCGCTGTCAACGGCTCTGGGCGCATTTCCGGGCGCGATGCCACCGCTGATGGGTTGGACGGCCGCGCGGGGCGAAATCGACATTGCTGCCTGGGTCCTGTTTGCGATTCTTTTCCTGTGGCAGTTTCCACATTTTCTGGCGATTGCCTGGATGTATCGTGAAGATTACGGTCGAGCCGGGATTCGCATGCTGCCGGTGGTTGAACCGGATGGCCGAGTGACCGGACAGCAAATCATTTTGTATGCGCTGATGCTGGTGCCCGTGAGTCTGCTGCCGGCGGTTTTGGGAATCTCCGGCAAGGTCTACATGATTGCGGCTTTGGTGCTCGGCATTCTGTTCCTGGGCTTCAGTATCCGGGCCGCGCTTTCGAAGTCGAATCAGCATGCTCGGCAGCTTTTGCTGGCATCGGTACTTTACCTGCCGCTTTTGTTTGGAGTGATGGTCTTGAATCGGTGAATAGAATATCGGACCTATACGACCTATAGGACCTATTGCTTAGTAGGAGACAACTGATGGGACGCGTTCTGGGAATAGTAATCTGGGGGATCACGATCGCCTCGGTGTGGATGTTTGTTAGCGGAAAGTGGTGGTTTCCCGCATCCATCTCGGAGCATGGCGGGCGCGTCGACAGCCAGTTCATGATCACCATCATCGTCGTCGGCATTTCCTTCACCGCGGCGCAAGTCGGACTCGGCTGGGTAGTCTGGAAGTTTCGCGCCAACGCCGACAAGCAGCGCGCCACCTACTCGCACGGCAACAACCGTCTCGAAGTTCTCTGGACCATAGTCACCGCGGTCATTTTTATCAGCCTCGGCGTGATGGGTCAGAGAGTGTGGGCGTCGCTGCACCTGCATGACGCGCCTCCGGGATCGCTTCAGGTCGAAGTCGTGGCCCAGCAGTTCAGTTGGAACTTTCACTATGCCGGCAGCGACAAAGTCTTTGGCCGCACCGATCCAAATCTGATCGACGATTCAGCGCTCAACTACGTCGGCATCGATGAAACCGATCCCAATTCCAAAGACGACTCAGTTGTTTCCACGCTGGTGATTCCGGCAAATCGTCCGGTCGAACTTATTCTTCGCTCGAAAGATGTAACGCACAGTTTCTTTGTTCCCCAACTTCGGTTCAAACAGGACCTCGTGCCCGGCATGAACATTCGCGTTCATTTCACCGCTAACCGCGTCGGCAAGTACGAACTGGCCTGCGCTGAGCTTTGCGGCATGAATCACTACAAAATGAAATCCTACATGCTGGTTTTGCCTGAGAATGAATTCAGCGAGCTGGCCGCGATGCCGCAGGACAAGTTCCAGGCCCGGACCGCCGAACTGATGACCAAGTATCAACTACCGGTCTATTGAGGTAATGGACTGGAGCGCAAGCGTCCTCGCTTGCATTAGGATGGCCAAAGATAGCAACCGGGACGGTTGCGCTCCAGTCAAAAGAATTTTCGTCCCTTCGTTTTAGAGGAGACCTACGATGGCAGAAGCGACTCATGAAGAAGTGCACCGGCATCCAGCGCCGACCGGCTTCATACGCAAATACATTTTCAGTATCGATCACAAGGTGATCGGCATTCAGTACATCCTGCTGGCGCTGTCGGCGGTGGTGGTCGGCATGATCATGTCGGTTCTGATGCGCGTGAACCTGAGCTGGCCCGGGAGCCACATCAAGATCATGGAGACCCTGTTTCCGCAGGGCGCGCCCGGTGGCGTAATGACGCCTGAGTTTTATCTGAGTCTGGTGACGATGCACGGCACCATCATGGTTTTCTTCGTGCTGACGACCGCGCCGCAGGGCGGCTTTGGAAATTATTTTCTGCCGATTCAAATAGGCGCCGACGACATGGCGTTTCCCTATCTGAACATGCTTTCGTTCTGGGTGACGTTCATCGGCTTCATAGTCATCCTGCTGGCCATCTTTGCCGAGGGGAACGCCACCGTCGGCGGGTGGTTTACAAAATTAGGTGAGTCATGGGCCGGCGCCAGTGGCACAGTCGGTCCCATCGGCGGGTGGACCGGGTATGCGCCGTTGAGCGCGTTAGGCAAGATGGCCGGCCCCGGCCAGGGCGCGGGCGTGAATCTCTGGATCATCAGTATCGCGATCTTCTGCGTTGGTTCATTGCTGGGCGCGCTGAACTTCATCACGACGCTGCTGAACATGCGTACACGCGGGATGTCTCTGATGCGCATGCCTTTGACTTGCTGGGCCTGGTTCACGACGGCGGTGCTGGCGTTGCTTTCGTTCCCAGTGCTTCTGGGCGGCGGCATTCTGCTGATGCTCGATCGCATGGCCGGCACGAGCTTCTTTATTCCTGGCGGCCTGTACGTCAGCGGCGCCACGGTGCCGCAGCATACCGGCGGTTCACCTTTACTTTGGCAGCACCTGTTCTGGTTCTTTGGCCATCCAGAGGTTTACATCGCGATTGTCCCGGGCATGGGCGCGACGTCGCACATTCTTTCGACGTTTGCGCGCAAGCCGGTGTTTGGCTATCGGGCCATGGTCTTTGCGATTTTCGCCATCGGCATGTTGGGCTTCTTTGTCTGGGGCCATCACATGTTCATGAGCGGCATGAGCCCTTATTCCGCGATCGCCTTTTCGGTGCTGACGCTTTCGATTGGGGTGCCGTCAGCGATCAAGACTTTCAACTGGATCGGCACTTTATGGGGCGCCAGGATTCGCTTTACGACGCCGATGCTGTTCGCGATCGGATTCGTTTCCTTGTTCGTTGCCGGTGGAATCACCGGGCTCGTGCTGGGACAGACGTCGCTCGACTTTTTCTTTCACGATACATATTTCGTGACGGCGCACTTCCATTTGGTGATGGGCGTCGCCTCAATCTTCGGCATGTTCGCGGCCACTTATTTTTGGTTTCCGAAGATGTTCGGCCGGATGATGAACGAAGGGATGGGCAAGGTCCATTTCTGGATCACCTTCGTGGGCGTCTATGCGATCTTTATTCCGTTTCACGCAATGGGATTGCTGGGGATGCCGCGGCGGTATGCGCGCTTTGATGAATACGAATTCCTGAAGAACTCCCATGGCCTGGTTTTGTTTGTGACTATCGCGGCCATCATTACCGTGATAGCGCAACTGATTTTCTACTTCAATTTCTTCTGGAGCATGTTCAAGGGCAAGAAGGCCGGCGACAACCCGTGGGAAGCGACAACGCTGGAATGGGGTATCCCGTCGCCCCCGCCCCACGATAACTTTGCGGGAATTGTTCCGGTAGTGCATCACGGGCCATACGAGTTTTCGGTCCCCGGCGCGCCGAATGATTTCATAATGCAGACAGATCCTGAGGGCATAGCACTTCACGCCCATTCGGAAGGGACAAGCGGTAATGGCGGCAACGGTCACAGGGGCTGATCAAGTAGTCAACGTCGGCGTCGGTGGAGGCCCGCGGCCGAAAAACGGCAACGGCTTTCATCGCAACGGTGGCGGCAAGGGAGACGGAGACGCCTTTCGTTTCTCGCCGGCGCGATACCGGCTCGGAGCCTGGTTCGCGATCGGCAGTATCCTGATGCTTTTTGTCGCGCTTACCAGCGCGTACATCGTGCGCTCGGCTTCGGCAAATGATTGGCAGCCGATTGCCATTCCAAAAGTGCTCTGGCTAAGTACGGCTCTGATTTTGATCAGCAGCGTCACGATCGAGATTTCGCGTCGATCTTTGAAGCGAAAAAGTGAAGCTGGTTATGGACGTTGGCTGGCTGTGACGACGCTTCTGGGTCTTGGTTTTCTCGGCTCGCAGGTGATCGCGTGGCGACAACTGGCGCGGCAAGGGGTTTATCTGGCCAGCAATCCGTACAGCTCTTTCTTTTATCTGTTGACGGCAGCGCACGGTGTGCACCTCCTCGGTGGCCTCTGTGCTTTGGCTTACTTGTTGGCACGCAAAGGCAAATACCGCGACCGGCTCGACGGTGAGTTGAGACGCATTGGGGCCGCGGACGGAGTATCAATCTACTGGCATTTTATGGATGTTCTTTGGGTGGGACTGTTTGGGCTTTTGATGTTTTGGAGATGATGTAACGCAAACTGTTAGTTTGCGGCTTTTCTTAGCGAGAGGACCTTGGATCGAGGGAATACGCAAACTGGACAGTTTGCGTTACTACGGAGGTTAATGTGGCGACTGAAGCACAAGCATTGACAGGCGACTGGGGTGGCGGCGTTCACCCTTACCGCGTAGGGCATCGCAAGCTGGGCATGTGGCTTTTCATCATGTCCGACTCACTGACGTTCTCGGCGCTGTTGATGGGTTACGCTTACCTGCGCGCGTCGAACATCTGGCCGACGCCGTTCAAGTTCTATCCCAGCATCGTTTTCTCATCCATGATGACGCTCGTGCTGCTATCGTCGAGCTTGACGATGGTGATGGCCGTTTCCGCCTCAGCCCACCGAAAGCGTTCGAAAGCGCGCATGTGGATTATCGCCACGGCTGTTCTCGGCGCAACTTTTATTGTGCTGCACGCGATTGAATGGAAGCATCTGATTGATGAAGGTCTGACACCTTTTAAATTGCCTGCAGAATGGGCAGAGCATTGGCCGGGCGCCTCGCCTTTGTTTGGCGCGACCTTCTTTGGCATCACCGGCATGCACATGTTCCACGTATTCACCGGATGCATTTATCTCCTGATCGTGGCCGCCCGCGTTAACAAGCTGAAACATGAAGACGTTGAGATTAGCGGTCTGTACTGGCACTTTGTCGATTTGGTCTGGATGTTCGTTTTCCCGATGATCTATTTGCTGTCGGTTTATTCGAAGTAGTGGGGAAGTGGCACAGACTTCAGTCTGTGTTACTGAGATAGTCACAGACTAAAGTCTGTGCCACTTTGGAGAATCACATGAGCGCACATTCCGAAGCTGAAGAGCATTTCGCCGGAAGCAATCGACTGTTCATGTCCGTCTGGTTTTGGTTGCTATTGCTGACGGGTTTGGAAGTGTTTCTGGGGTATATTCAGTTACCAGTGGTTTATATGTTGGTGATTCTGATGGGCGCGTCGATCATTAAGGCGGCGCTAATCGTCGCATACTTCATGCACCTGCGCTTCGAGCGTCTGAATTTGATCCTGACAATTGTGCCGGCGCTGGTGATTTGCATTTGCTTGTTGCTGGTTTTCTTCCCCGATAGTTTTCGCTCGAAACATCTGCGTTACCAGGGGCCGCCGCCGGCAGTTGAGAAAGATTGAAAGGCACCATCTTTTGCAGAGGTCTTGATGATCGATGGCTGAATCCAACATGACTGACACCAGCGATTCAACAGAAAAACGCCAACAATCGGTCCTGAGCTTGATCTGCCTGATTGCCGCGGCGCTTTTTCTGGCGCTGGTTGCTTACAATTTGTTTGCCGCAGGGGCGGTCATCAGCACGGACGGACTATTTTTCACCGTCGTGCCTTTGCTGCTGGCGCTGTGCTTTCTGGTTGTGCCTGGAATGGAAATGTGGGCAAAACGGAAGGAAGCGATGGCCGGCGCCGAGTCGGCAGAAGGTGCCGAAGGTTCGCACGCCGCGGCTCACGCTGCGCCGGAAGAAGAAATCCATTTTGCCGGGAGCAACAAGCTGTTCTCGATAATTTGGCTCTGGCTGCTGGGGTTGACCGCGGTGGAAGTATTCTTTGGTTACATCAATCTGCCGGTGATTTACATGCTGGTGATTTTGATGGGTGCCTCGATTATTAAGGCCGCGTTGATCGTAGCCTATTTCATGCACCTCCGCTTTGAGCGGATAAATCTGATTCTGACAATCGTACCGGCGGTGGTGATTTGTATCTGCCTGCTGCTGGTTTTCTTTCCGGATAGTTTTCGCGCCAAGCATCTGCGCTATCAGGGGCCGCCGCCCGCGCCTGCTGCAGAGGGCGCGAAGTAGTGGCACGGGCGTCCCGCCCGTGAAATCGCGCGCAAGACGCGCGAAGTGAATTGCAAATGAAACTTGTTCGCTATTTGATCCTGATTTCGCTTGCTGCGCTCGCCCTGCTGCTGGCCTTCGAACCAACTTTGGCTCAGTGCGCGATGTGCCGCGCCTCAATCGGCGCGAACAGTTCGTTTATTCGTAACTTCAACATTGGCGTGCTGGTTTTGCTGGTGCCGCCAGTGTCGATTTTTTGCACGATATTCATCGTCGCTTTCAGACATCGAAAATCAGAATAGAGACAGAGTCGCTGAGCACGCCGGAGGCGTGCGTACCGTGGAAGATCTCGCACAACAACTTCGGATCGACGTCGATCGCCGCACCACTCGGGGACGTTCTTGTCCGCGCTGTGGCGGCAAGATTATTCCGTCGCACCGGGCCGTCTACCAGAGCGCCGGCGATCCGAATGACGTCTATCCGTCGTGGCAATGTGAACGCTGCGGATACGAGGAATTGATCTCGCGGCCGGTGAAGGCAGCCGCCAAACACGGGGCCGCATCTGCTGAGAAAGCGACACCCGCAAAAGTTCCATCGGCCGTTTCGACCTCGAGTGCCGGCAGTGTTTCAACTGCTTCGCGGCCAGGCGTCGTGGCCCGCGCAGTTCCCGCGCTGAAGGATCGTAAGGGTCGCGCTCTGCCTCCCGACGTCAATCGGATGATGGACGAGATGAGCCGAGATAGAGAGACAAAGGAGTAGCAGTACTGCTCGTTTGGAACGCGCCTCGGCTTCCCGCCGGGATGCGCTTAAAGTCTGATAAACTTGAATGAGCCCGCATTTTTCGCGGGCTCATTGAATAGAGGGGTTTAGAGTTCAAGCTTTAGCTTGTCCTGGTGAAAAGACAGCCTAAAGGCTGAACTCTAAACTGTTGCTCATTGAATTGAACCATAGAACGGGATAAGTCATGCTAAGAAAAAGTTTTGCGATCGGAGTTCTCATGGCATTAAGCGTTGGCCCGATCATCTCGCAACGCGTTCGTCGCCCCGCGGCCTTGCCGAGTGCTATCAGTGAAGACGCACTGCGGGCGCACGTCAAGTTTCTTTCCGACGATCGGCTCGAAGGTCGCGGCACCGGTTCGAAGGGCGGCGAAACTGCCGCTCTCTATATCGCGGAACAATTTGAAGCGCTGGGCTTGAAAGGGGCCGGCGCGAAGGGAAGTTTCTGGCAGCCGGTTTCGCTGGTAGGCGTTAAAGCCGATCCGAAAACCGAACTTCGCATCAACGGTCAGGGCGGCTCTGAATCGTTTAAGTTTGCCGACGATTTTGTCGCATTCACCGGCGCGCAAACTGAAAACGTCAACGTGAAGGCAGAGCTTGTGTTCGTCGGTTACGGCATCGACGCTCCTGATCAGAAGTGGAACGATTACAAAGGTCCGGCCGAAGATTATCGTGGCAAGATTCTGGTCATGATGGTGAACGACCCGCCGGCGACCAAAGAGGAACCGGATCTGTTCGGTGGGCGCCGGCTCACATACTCCGGACGCTGGACGTACAAATTCGAAGAGGCCGCGCGGCGCGGCGCCCTTGGCGCGCTGCTGCTGCATACAAATGAATCAGCCGGCTATGGTTGGAACGTGATCCGCACGTCGAATGGCTCATGGCGATTTGACCTGGCGCGTACCTCGGGTGACAAAACTCCGTTCCTGCAAGTCCGTTCCTGGATGACGGATGACGCGGCGCACCGGATGATGCGACTCGCGGGTTTGAGTCTGGACGATTTGCGAAAACAGGCGGCGTCTCGTGATTTTCGGCCGGTGAAACTGAATCTCACCGCCTCACTCGATCTGAATAGCGAAGTGAAACGCGTCGAAGCTCCGAACGTGGTCGCAATTCTGCCGGGCCGCGATCCGAAACTACGCGACGAGTACGTTGTGTTTTCAGCGCATTGGGATCATCTCGGCGTCGGCGCGCCTAACAAAAACGGCGATACGATTTACAACGGCGCGCTCGACAACGCGACTGGCGTGGCCTCGGTCCTGGAGATCGCCAGAGTCCTGAGCAGCTTGCCGCTCGCCGAACGGCCGCGGCGATCGATCCTTTTTCTGATACCAACGGCAGAAGAACAAGGGCTGATCGGGGCCGAGTGGTATTCGCTTCACCCGCTCGTGCCTTTGGCCAAAACGGCGGCGAACATCAATCTTGATTCGATGAACATCCTTGGTCCGACGCATGACTTTGTGCCGCTCGGCGCCGAACGCTCTTCGCTGAAAGCAGTGGTCGAGGCGATTGCTAAAGAGCGCGGCGTGCGCATCTCGCCGGATCCGCGCCCCGAGCAGGGATCTTTCTTTCGTTCGGATCATTTTCCGTTTGCAAAGGTCGGAGTCCCTTCGATTAGCTTGAAGGAAGGCAACGACTACGTCGGCCATCCGAAAGATTGGGGCGCGCAGAAATTCAAGGAATACAATGACGCGCACTATCATCAGCCGTCTGACGAATTTCGCGCCGACTGGAATTTTAAGGGCATGATTCAGGAAGCGGATTTTGCTCTGGCGATTGGAAGACGCGTTGCCGATGCGGCGACGATGCCAAAGTTTAATCCGGGAGATGAGTTTGCCGGAAAGAGGTAGCGCAGACTGTCTAGTCTGCGTGTTGATGAGGGCAGCGCAGACTGGACAGTCCGCGCTACATTACGAATGACTTTCTACGTCACCACTCCGATTTATTACGCCAACAGCCTGCCACACCTCGGGCATCTCTACACGATGATTGTGGCCGACACGATCGCCCGTCAAAAAAGACAAAAAGGAATCGAAACCTTCTTTCTTACCGGCACGGACGAGCATGGCATCAATATCGAGCGCGCTGCCCAAAGAAATAACCGCACGCCGAAAGAACAAGCCGACTACGTGGTTAGCTACTTCGAGAGAATGACTTCTGCGTTTGGCCTCGACACGGCGCATGGTGGCTTCGACATCTTCATGCGGACGACTAACCCGTTTCATTACGAAGGCGCAAGCGAGTTGTGGCGCATGGTGGCAAAAGCTAAAACGCCGAAAGGTCGGGACGCGCTTTACAAGGGTCATTACGAGGGTTGGTTTTGCGCTGCGTGTGCAGGCTACAAAACGGAAGATGAATATGCGAAACCGGCAAACGAAGGCGATCCCCCGACCTGTCTGATCCATGAAACGAAACTCGATCGAGTGTCGGAAGAGAGCTACTTCTTTCGCTTGTCTGATTATGACGAGGCGTTGTTAAAGCTTTATCAGACACCGGACTTCGTGCGGCCTGAGACGCGACGTAATGAGGTGATCAGCTTTGTCGCGGGTGGTCTGCAGGATCTCTCGGTAAGTCGCTTGAAAACTTCCGTCAGTTGGGGCGTCCCCGTCCCGGATGATCCGAACCACACGATGTACGTCTGGTTCGACGCGCTCTCGAATTACATCACCGCAATCGGATTTGGCAACGAACAACAGGAAAGCGCGGTGGGGTTCGAGAAGTTCTGGCCGGCGCTGCACATGGTCGGCAAAGACATCCTCCGCTTTCACGCGATTTACTGGCCGGCTTTTCTGTTGGCTGCGGGCGTCGAACAGCCGCGGGCGATCGTGGCGCACGGCATGTGGGTCGACCCGACCGGCCGAAAGATGTCGAAGACTCTCGGCAACACGATCGAGCTGGACGTGCTGAATAAGTTTTTCCCCATCGATGCCATTCGTTACTTTTGCCTGCGCGAGATGGTATTCGGCCAGGACGGCAGGTTTGGTTACGAGAATCTGATCGATCGGACGAATAGCGATCTGGCCAGCGGCCTGGGAAATCTTTCCAGCCGGACCCTGACCATGATTCAGCGGTACTGTGACGGTCGCATTCCGTCCGGCGCGATTTCTGACGAAGCTCGTTTGTCAGCCAAACGCGCCGGTGTCGAAACTGACGATGCCGCGATCCGAAATTTTCTGACCCATGCGCGGGATGAGTTTGTTCGCTACCTCGATGGGCTTGCATTCAGTAAGGCCCTCGAGGAAGCTTGGGCGATCGTGGCCCGCACAGACAAAATGATTTCCGATGCCAAGCCCTGGGAGTTAGCGAAGGACGCGGGCCAGGCGCAGACCTTGAGCGCGGTGCTCTATCGCGCGGCTGAAACTCTGCGTTGGCTCGCGGTAATGCTTTATCCCATCATGCCTTCGGCGGCGAGAGACATTTATGCAGGGCTGGGCTTGAAGGATGATCCGGCCAAGATCGATCCTGCAAGCCTGCAGTGGGGCGAGCTGGCCGCAGGCGACACCATCGGCGAAGTCAAACCGTTGTTCCCCAGAATCGAGAAAGCAAAAACTATGGAAGAGATCAGAGATCAGAAATCAGAGGTCGGACGTGAAGAGTCCGGAACGGTGGAAACTCAACCGTCAGGAGCAACAGAAGGCTCCGGGCAACACGCTACCGAAGCCGACGCCGTCCCAGGTGTCGCGAGTTACATAGACATCACCGACTTCGCCAAAGTTGAATTGCGTGTGGGCGAAGTGCGCACCGCCGAACGAATTCCCAAAGCCGACAAACTTCTCCTCATCACAGTCGATATCGGGGAAGAGAAGCCGCGGCAAATTCTCGCGGGCATCGCCCAGTACTACGAACCAGAGAATTTGATCGGCCGCAAGATCGTTGTGGTGGCGAATCTCAAACCGCGAAAGCTGCGAGGTTACGAGTCGCAGGGAATGCTGCTGGCAGCCTCGGTTGGCGACGAAGGCAAGCCGGTGATCGCCACGTTCGCGGAAGACGTACCAAACGGAGCCCGGTTGAAATGACTTCGCGATTGAATGACCCAATTCATCGATTCCCATTGCCACATTGACGGCCCTGAATACGACGCCGACCGTGATGAAGTAATCGCTCGAGCGCGCGAGGCGGGCGTCACGACAATGCTTAACGTCGGCACTGGCGATCCGCACAGCGGCGCCTTTGAACGGGCCGTCGAATTAGCAGAAAAGCATGATGAGATTTATGCGGCTGTCGGCGTGCATCCTCACGACGCAAAGTTGTTTGATGATGCGGCCGAAGAACGTCTCATAAACCTGATTAAAGGAAGCAAGCGCGTGGTTGCGTGGGGCGAAATCGGCCTCGACTATCATTACGATCATTCACCGCGTGACGTGCAGCGCGAAGTCTTTCAACGGCAGTTAAAGTTGGCGCGGGGACTCAATCTTCCGGTGATCATTCACTCGCGTGAGGCGGATGAGGACACTGTCAGCATCCTGCGCGAAGAATTGTCGGGCTATGAACGCGCCGGCGTTCTGCATTGCTTTGGCGGAAGTTTGCAGATGGCGCGCAATGCGATTGACCTGGGCTTTTATGTTTCGTTTGCCGGCAATCTGACGTTTAAGAAAGCTGAAGACCTGCGTGAGGTTGCCCGGCAACTGCCGCTTGAACGCCTGATGGTTGAGACGGATTGTCCTTATCTGACCCCTGTGCCATTTCGCGGAAAGCGAAACGAGCCGGCGCGCGTGGTCGAGACGGCCGCGTGTCTGGCAGCGCTTCATGAGAGCGACGTGAGCGAGGTGGCGCGCATCACGAGTGAGAATTTTGCCAGATTGTTTGGGGTAACTTGCTGCTCAAGCCGGCCACTTTGTTAATGGCTCTGCCACTCCGATGCGCGGCAAGTCTATGCCGGCAAGGACCTTCTTTTTTCTTCGGGTCTCCGACCTAATCTTCTGCGGTCATAGACCGCTCGGCAATTAGTTGGGGCGTTTCGGCAAGTCTGAGACTTGCCGCGCATCGGAGTGGCAGAGCCATTAAGGAAGTGGCGCGCTTGCCAAAAGCACCAGGTCGCCATTTAGAGACTTCCGCGAATCAGCCAGGCAGAGCCGGTCGCGTTCCCAGCCCTAGAGAAGACTTTCACATGCTCTGACTTTGATGTTATTCTCAGTCTGACTTTCAACTATCAAAATGGCGCAGCAAAATTCGTTTGACATCGTATCGCAGGTTGATCGCGCGGAAATCATGAATGCCATCAACCAAACCATGAAAGAAGTGCGCCAGCGATTCGATTTCAAAGGCAGCAAGGCCGAAGTCTCGCTCGAGGAAAAAGATCTGGTGCTGACCGCCGAAGACGAAACGAAGTTGCGCAACATGAACGATATCCTGCAGCAAAAGCTGGTGCGGCGCGGTGTGCCTTTGAAGGCGCTGGACTATGGCAACGTTGAGCCGGCCGCGGGCGGGACCGTGCGCCAGCGGGCCGTAATTCAACAAGGCATCCCTCAGGAAAAAGCGAAAGAAATAGTTAAGCTGATCAAGGATTCAAAGGCCAGGGTCCAGGCTTCGATCCAGGGCGACCTGGTGCGGGTCTCAAGTAAAGATCGCGACACCTTGCAACAGGTGATTGCCACATTAAAAGCGAAAGACTTTGGCATAAACATGCAGTTCACGAATTATCGATCGAATTGAGTGGAACAGACTTCAGTATGTTGGCGCCAAACGATTCACAGACTAAAGTCTGTGCCACATTTAAAGATGCACGCTAGCGGACAAACGGCATTACTCGAGGACGTCAAAGCTTCGGCGAAGCGAATCTTTGATTCCATCTCGACTGAACTGCATTCAGTCGAAGAGGAATTCGAGCGCCAGGCGCGCTCGAACATTCAAGTGATTGCTTACATTGGTGAGCACCTGCGCCGCTCAGGCGGCAAGCGAGTTCGTCCGGCGTTGACGATACTCGCGAACTATTCAGTCGGCGGCGATGGCTCGAATCAAAGTTCGATTCGCATGGCAACGGTAATGGAGTTTCTCCACACCGCCACGCTGGTGCACGACGATGTGATCGATAAAGCCGAAACGCGCCGTAATCGTCCGTCGATCAATTCTGAGTTTGGCAATCAAACCGCGGTGCTGATGGGCGATTGGCTGTACATGTCGGCGTTTGAAACCAGTCTCGCGGAACGTTCGCTGCCAATCCTCGACATTCTCACCTCGGTCACGCGGAAGATGACTGAAGGTGAGTTGCTCCAGCTTACCTTGTTGGGTCGCACGGACATTTCCGAAGAGCAATACTTTGATGTGATCGCGCGCAAGACTGCGTTCCTCTTTAGCGCCTGCTGTGAAATTGGGGCGTTGCTTGGCAACGCCACACCGAGCCGGCAGAAGATGCTGCGCGACTATGGGATGAACCTGGGTATCGCGTTTCAGTTGATTGATGACGTGCTCGACTTCACCAGCTCGCAGGACGTTTTGGGGAAACCCGCCGGCGCCGATCTGATTGAAGGTAAGATTTCGTTGCCGCTGATTTTCCTGCTTCAGCGCGAACCTGAGTTGCGTCCAGCGGTCCAAACTGTCATCAGCGAAGGCGGGTATCAAAGTGTTACTCGCGAAGAATTGCAAACCGCTCTGGTTCGAACCGGCGCACTACAACAGGCACAAGCCCGGGCGATCGAATATGCCATCGCCGCTGTTTCGGCTTTGGATGCCCTGGATGATTCGCTACACGCCGAAGTTCTCAAATCTATTCCTGCCTATATCGTCGAGCGCGATCGGTAGAGCGTTGCCGATTGCCAGTTGCGTTCGAGTCTTCTCTGCATTTCTCTGCGAAGACCTCTGTGTCCTCTGCGGTGAAGTCAGTCATTCAAGAGATTTACCGCCGAGAAAGCTGAGGTTTCCGCAGAGGAAGCAGACAGAAGACAAAGTCTATTGCCAATTGGCAAGCAGCAATCTAAAATCGGCCCTGTCAGATGGCGAACGAGACCCTAATCGCGAAGCTCGAGCAGAACCTGCGCCAGTCGCGGGCGACGCGGACTCGCCTGGCTGCCCGTTTGGCTGAGCTCGAGTCAGAGGCCGAGATTGTTCGCGGTGAACTCATCGAGATGGATACGCTCGCCGGCCAGACGGAAGCGGCAATCGTGCGTTTGCTGTCAAACGTGATGAGCGGGCCGTCGACGCCGGTGGGCACCACATCGGTGGGCGAACTTGAATTCGAGTTGCAGCGACGAATCGCCCGGGCCGAACTCGCCCAGAATCCGGTTGTGCCTCAGCGGCAGAATGTTCCGCCGCTGCGAACAAATGTCGAGGCCATCGACGACCGCTTCTTTGATCGGACCATTCCGCAGGCCACCACCATGATCCTGCGCGAAGCCGGCGGCCCACTGCATGTAAACGAGATTTACAACCGCTTGATGGAAGGTGGGTTCAGCTTCACCGGAAACAATCCAACGATCAGCATCGCCGTTTCACTCAATCGCAACAGCCGCTTTCGCAAAGTTGCTCCCGGAACTTTTGACCTGGTGATTCGCGACGCGGCGAAGGCGTCGTAAGATGCGGACGGGACCTCTGCGCACCCGACCTACAGCAGTTTCTTTCTCAGCGAGGCGATCAAGTCTTTAGCTTCATCCCCTGTCATGTTTTCGATGCTGGCTTCGCTTAATTCATCGACCACTTTCTGATTGGCCAGATCGAAAAAAGATGTCTGCGCAGCGACGCGACGCCGGGCGGCGCGGGTTCCCGCCTTGGTCAGCGCGGCATCCGCACCTGTTGGTTCGGTCGCTCCGACTGCGGTCGCTCGTTCGACGTTCATTTCACCTTCTTCAGCAAACACATCCAGCTCATAGCGTTCAAGTCGCTGCAGAACTTCGCGGGCCCGCACCAATGCCGCCGGTGGTAACCCCGCCAGTCGCGCTACTTCGATGCCGTAAGACTTGGACGCACGGCCACGCTCCAGGCGATGGAGAAAGACGACTTCGCCCTCGCGCTCAGTCGCAGTGATCTGATAATTCTGCCCGCCGGGCAAACGTTCGGCCAGCTCGGTGAGCTCGTGATAGTGCGTTGCGAATAAAGTTTTCGCGCAATGTTCAGCCGAGTCGTGCAAGTACTCGGCGACGGCCCAGGCGATCGACAATCCGTCGAAGGTCGCCGTGCCCCGTCCAATCTCATCGAGCAGAACCAGTGAACGCGGCGTGGCGCTGTGAAGAATGGCCGCGGTTTCGGTCATCTCAACCATGAATGTGGATCGGCCGCGCGCCAGATCATCCGAGGCTCCAACCCGAGTCCAGACACGATCGAGCAGAGGGAGCCGCGCGCTCTCAGCCGGCACAAACCCTCCCATCTGGGCCAGGATGCAGATAACCGCCGTCTGCCGCAGCACAGTGCTCTTGCCGCCCATGTTCGGCCCCGTGATGATCAGTAAACGATCGGTTGAGTTATTCAGATAGACGCTGTTCGGGATGAACGGTTCGTTGATGAAGGCCTCGATCACCGAATGACGGCCATTGATAATTTCGATCTCATCGCCATCGTGCATTGCCGGCCGAACATACCGGCGTCGCACCGCGGTTTCGGCCAGCGATGCCAACGCATCAAGACAAGCTAAAGCTCGAGCCGTGGCCTGGATACGCGAAGTTTCCGCGGCCACCTGCCGGCAGATGAGAGAAAAGATTTCCGATTCAAGTTGGAGTATCCGCTCTTCCGCTCCCAGGACTTTGCTTTCCCATTCTTTCAGAGAGGTAGTGGTGAATCGCTCGGCGTTCGCCAGAGTCTGACGACGCTCGTAATCCGGAGGAACCCGCGCGGCGTTCGCTTTTGAAACTTCGATGAAGTAGCCGAAGACATTGTTGTAGCGAATCCGCAGTGTTGAGATTCCGGTGCGGGCGCGTTCATCGGCTTCGAGGGCGGCAATCGTTTGTTTGGCGTTACGACTCAGCGAACGCAATTCGTCGAGTTCGGAAGAGTAGCCCGCCTTGATCACTCCACCATCAACAAGTTTCACGGGAGGTTCATCTTCAATGCCGGCAGCGATGAGTTCGCGAACATCCGCCAATTCGTCAATCGCATCGTGAAGTACCTGCAGCAAAGCTGACTGAGAGTTGTTCAGTAATTCGCGAATGCGTGGCGCTTGATCGAGCGAACGCCCGAGGGCAACCAAATCACGCGGAGTGGCTGATCCGAGATTCAGACGCCCGCTCAGACGCTCAATGTCCGCTACTTCCTTAAGACCCGTGCGCAGGCCGTCTCGCTTCATGTTCGACGCGTGCAACTCGGCGACAGCGCCGTGGCGAGCTTCGGTCTCGCCGCGTCTGAGCGACGGTCTCAGGAGCCAGGCGCGCAACAAACGAGCCCCCATTCCCGTCTCAGTTTCATCAATAACGTCGAGCAGAGATCGAGCCGAACCATCCGAACTCAGAGGCTTGATCAATTCCAGATTCCGGACAGTGATGTTGTCGAGGACCAGGTGATCCTGTGGCTCAAAATAAATCAGGTCGTTAATGTGTGCGGCGGATCCTCTCTGCGTTTCGATCGCATAACGCAGACACGAGCCTGCCGAAATGATCGCTTCGGTCTTGCCCGTCAAACCGAATCCATCGAGTGATTGAACTCCAAAATGTTTGATCAGCAGATTTTCGGCATCTTCACTTTGCCAAAGCCAATCATCCAACGCCGTCAGCGTGGCCCCACCGAATACGTCAGGCGTTGCGTTTGGTCGGGCAGGTTCATCCGAAGTCTGTAACGGCAACGGCTCTGTGTGCGCAGTAGCTCTAAATCCGGCGCGCACCAGAGGCGCAAGCGAGGCAGGGAAGAGCAATTCACGGGGCGCGTAAGATTCGATGTCTGCGGCAATTCGGTTCCAGGCTTCCTGGCCGCTGGCCTGAGTGACGCGAAACTCACCGGTTGAAACATCGAGAAACGCCACGGCCACGCGCTCGCCGCGCGCGAAGACAGCAGCCAGGTAAGTCGATTCGCGGGCTTCAAGCAACTGTGGATCGATCGGCGTTCCCGGAGTGACAATGCGAACGACTTCGCGGCGCACCAGTTTCTTGGTTTTCGATGCGTCTTCCGTCTGCTCGCAGATTGCTACGCGGTAACCTTTGCGGACGAGTTTGGCGATGTAGTTGGCGGCGGAATGATGCGGCACGCCGCACATCGGAATCGCGTCGCCGCGCTCCTTATGACGGGCGGTCAAAGTGATTTGCAATTCGCGCGCGCCGATGACCGCATCTTCGAAAAACAACTCATAGAAATCACCGAGACGAAAGAACAAAAGTGCGCCCGGATGCTGAGACTTCAGCTCCTGATACTGCCTGACCATGGGGGTGGGGTTGTTGGCGGAGTTTGAGGTTTGCACTAAGTTATTTTCGTCTGAAGGATTTAACAACTGTGGTAGGTGGTCTCTCAGTTCCCCGAGTTCCCCCCGTTCCCCTAAAAGAGCGCAAGAAGAGCGCAACGGAATCGACTCGTTGTGCACCAAGTATACGGCCCTCTTCGCTTGCGTGCAGGTACACCTGGAACGACTCCAGCGATTTGTGTCCGCTCCACGACATAACCAATCTAACGTCCCGGTTGGTTGCATCCATCATGTCGGTGATGAAGGTATGACGCAAGCTGTGTAGAGTGAAGCCATGTGCTTGACCGTACTCAAGACCAACTTTTGAAGCGGCTTCTAAAACGGTCTCACCTATTTGCTTGTCGAATGATTCCGTGTTGGCACGGGGAAATCTCGTATTAGACGATTGGGCCCGAAGTGCTTAACAAAGTCTCTTAGAATTTTATAGATTGCTTCGTTGTTCGCTCTATAGTTATAGGATTTTGCTTGGCCGCGAATGTCTTGATTTCGCTTGTAGATTTCAAATGCCTCTTGCGCCGTTGTTGGCTTGACTCGGATTTCGCCGCGTTCCAGAGCGTCGATGTCGTCCATGGCCTGACGTAGATCCTTTTCGGCATCCCGCTTGAGCAAAACCCTTTCTTGCGAAGTTGGTGTTTTGTGTAGCGGCGTTGATAGCCATGCAACACTTGACCGCCAGGGCCTGTGTACTGATAAAAATTCTTCGCCATCCTGCTTCGGTTGCACTGGAGAGTGGGATCGTTAAGACCGTTCTCTTTACGATTCCTAATTTCTTTCCGCCTCTTGTTTGAAGCCAGATTATAGTGTCGGGGTGTGTGACTGTCCATTGGTTTGATGAGCCTGAAGATCGCGTATTGAAAGGTTCTTGTTTTGTTCCTGCCTTCGCATTAGTTGAAGAACCTCCTCAAGCAAAAACCGTACTTGCGATCCGTTGCGGATGCGTGTGAGCCCCGATGTTCCGGCCATTCCGTTGAGAACGAAAAGAACAGTCGCAATCATGAACTTGCGTGCCGAAACTATGTCCTGATCGTCATCGCACCAGATGACCCATTCGCATTGAACCCTTTGATCGAACGCGCCAGCGGAAGTGTGTGTCGCCTGCATTGGGCTCACATTCACGCGTGGGCCCGTATTCTCTTGGCGCCCGACTTCGCTGCTGCTCGGCCCACTCAGCCAGAGCCAGCGCGATGAACTCAGGACCATTGTCTAGCCTCAGCTTGAAGTGCGGGCTCTAGTGCACGCGTGCGGAGGCGCTTTGAGCGGATAGCCTCGTGCTATCTGCGGTTGGGTCGAAGGTGTAGGCAATGGAGAAAGAATCGCGGACATGATCTAAGGGCATGATGATCATCACCAAGCCGCGAAGTATATCGACAGAGTAATGGCGCGACCGTCCGCTTAGAGATTCTCCGAATAAGTTTGTGCCGTTGGCAGTTACTTTCAGTTTGGTTTCTCTCACACTCGACGTAGTGGAAAAGCCCGTGGGAAGTTTCCCCCACGGGCTCTTTTGCGGTTCGCAAATCAATATCGCCTGACGCTTCCTAACGCGCTCAGCTAATCAATCGGTTCGGTGGTCAGTTGAGGCTGATTCTTGAGTGGCCCAACGCCCTGCTTGCCCGGATGGTCGGGAATAGTGATCTGTATTTCGGCCACATTGTTTCCATAGTCCAGTTCGGGCAGTTGGTGGCAAAAGCCATTTGAGTCGGTGAAAGGACACGGCTCACCCGACGCCGCGATAAACGGCGGGTTCACTGTGATTCGAATAGTGTAATTGCCTGGAGGAACCGGCACTTGGCCATCTCCTCCGTCCAAAACGAAATACTGTCCGCCCAGCTTCCAGACGTAAGTGTCCGCCCACCCGATGCTGATCCCCTGATTACCCACAATGAGAGGCTCTGTGGCGGTCGCGGGTGCGCCGCATGAGAGGTAGTTGCGATCGTTATTTGCCGGGCCGGGGTAGGCTTGATATTTCTCCACATCTATCATGCAAAAGCCACGCTTGGCGGCGCGCCAGACGTATCCTGTCGCTGGATCAACCAATTCGTACAGGGTGTAGTGTCGAAAATGGAAGTGACGATGACACGTCGCGTATTCGTAGAGTCCATCTCCCGCGGCAACGTGAGCATTGGGATCGCCGAGATTTACATCCGCCGTGCCAATGTTGGGTGTCGAGACGGTGAAGCGTAAGAGCGTGTGCTCGCCCGGCGTAATGCCGCCTTCTTCGACGCTACAGAAGCTCGCAGGCAGTTTTTCGTCGCGCACGACCCAGTTCTGCAAAAGGCGCTTTTGATCGACGATTAAGTCGGGCTTACCTGCGGGTGGCGTGACGGCTTTAGCCTTTTGAAGACTAACGGTAATTCCGAGAGCCAAAACAATCGTAGCTGAGAGAGCAATCCACTTTTTCATTTCGTGCCTCCTCTTAGTCTATTGTTGTTGAGATTTCAGCAGCAAAGAGTTGGGGGGCCACAAGTAAATACCGGCGGTTATGAAATGTCAATACGAAGTCGATTCACCTTAGAGTGCGCGGCAGTCTCCTGACGATGCGAACCTCTGCGCAGCGGACGACCCGGACGGAAGCGATGTTCCTCATAATCAAGATCGAACCCGCTGAGCCTTCGTGAATTCATCTTCTAGGTTGGTCGCTTCTTCGCGAAGATCATCCAACCAAGCAGGATGCCGATACCGAGGGTAAGTAACGTAGGAATCCACATCCAACTGAAGCCGCCGTTTATCCATCCGTGTCCCATCCGGTATCCGCCTATTCCTCCTTGTCCCATCATCCCGCCGCCCAACATTGAGCCGGTCATTGCCCCGCCCCCGAAGAACAGAAAGAGTACAACGACGACGACAAGCGCGATGACCAAAGGTGTGTTATTCGATTCGCTCATGACATTAACTCCTGTGTATCCAGTGATCAGAGTTGAGCTGCTAATCTTAGCGCGGTCCAGGGCGAGGTACTTACATTTTCATTTCCGACTTCTTCTTCATCGCCATCTTCTTCTTACCTGCTGTACTGCCACCGTTCATCTTCGACATCATGTCCAGGTGTTTGATAAGAGCATTACTATCTGCTGTCACTCGCTTAGAGTCTGGTTTATCGGCCTGCACATCGGTCTCAAGCACGCTGACCTGGTCTTTCAATTTCGCCCGGTCTTTGTCCATCTTCTCCATCATCATCTGCATCTTCGACTTCATCTCGGCGCTCATCGCTTCCATCTTTGAGTTCATTTCACCGCTCATCGCCTGCATATGTTTTTGGTGGATGGCCTCGATTGCATCGAGGTTATGTCTTAGCTCGGCGACAGCGCCGCGGGCGAAGTCACTGTCAAGAGCTTCATGCTTCATTGCCTGATTGCGAAGTGTCCTGGCGAACTCAGACATAGTCTTCAGGTGAGCCGTCATCAGCATGTGATGCGGAGATTTCATCATCTTCGACATCTCTGTTTTCATACCGGCCATGTCGGACTTCTTCTGTCCACTCTGTGTGTGGTGGTGTTGCGCCCAGGCTGCGGATGGAATCAGCAGAATAAGCATGATGGCCGTAGCTGACAGCACTGTGCGTGTGTTCAGTCTCATATCGTTATCTTCTCCTTAGGGATTGGTTGACTGAAAATTCCGTTAGTCAAGACTGCGCGGTATTAGCAATACCCTCGATTCTCTCCCGCTTCGGTCCCTGATGTCTGTGGCCTAACACACATAGCAAGGTTCGTGGCCTCAATATAGGCTTGTATGGTTCCTGGTATCTTTTGAAAACTAATCAGTTAGTGAATAACCCATATGTGGGTTAACGCACAGACCGAGACCTCTGCGACTGGTTCAATGAGCACCGAATTTAGACATGCTAGACGGGGGGGGGATTAGCGAGTCTTTCCGTACGCGACCGTGAAATTATCGCAACCCACCCGAACCAACTGTGGAATTATTCGCAGGGTTAGGCGTTTTTGCGATATGGCTTCTTTAAGAGTCCTTAAAACACGCTGAGGAAACTGGGGAAGCCACGTGACGGCACATGCGTTGCTCAGACTTACGCGACGCCCTTGTGTTTTAGCCAGGACGCTGTTTGCCTGTCTGTTCTGATTGAGATTAGTTGCGATGCTGAAGCGGTTTTCATCTTTGATTCTGGCGCTGGTGATAGGTGGCAGTGTATTCGTCGGCATAGCGCGGCTCAAGGACGAACATGTTTGCCAGATGGGCGGCATGGAGGCGATGCCGGGCATGGAAACGATGCCATGCTGTAAGAAGAATCAGAGTGCATCTATTGATAGTAAGTCCGCGTATCCGGAACAGTGCTGTTTCAACATTCCGCCAGAGCCCGGTTCACGCGGGACAACGTTTAACGTGCGTGCCCCTTCCTTCAGTATTGCTGCTATCCATCCGGCGGTAGCCCATTCGCCTCTCGCTGTGCCGAAGCCGTACGAGTGTTCCTACTCACCGCAAGTGTTCTTACTCAACCTACAGGCTAGTTACATCCGCAATCTTTCCATTCTGATCTAGCTCCTCGCAGGCCGAATTGTGTCTCTTTGCGGCTTCTTCGGAAGCAGTCAAGCGGGCTATTGCGCATTCGTGTGCTTTGCGCGCCAACCAACTTTCTTCGATTCATCGGAGGTCAGAAGCATGAAGAAATCTTTGATCGTTATCGCAATTGTACTAGGAGCGCTTGTCGTTATCGCGGCTGCTTGTGGCTCAAAAACAGGAACTGATGGAAATGTCCCCGCCGGCAAGGTCATCAAGGCTGCACCCATGGAAAAGCTAACGGCCACGCTCTCGAATGACAGCGGTGTGCTCAAGCACGGCAATCAGGAACTGACGCTGTCGTTTACCGACGGGTCGGGCAAAGCGGTCGATGTAGGCGCCGTATCACTGAACTTTCACATGCCGCAGATGGGCAGCATGGCTGCCATGAATGACTCGGTGACATTTACTACCACCAACACGCCCGGTGTCTACCACGGCAAAGTGACTCTCGAAAGCGGCGGTGAATGGCAGGCGCAACTTGCTTATGAGGGACCTGCGGGAAAAGGAAAGACAACGTTTAGCGTAACCGCCCAATGATTCATCGACTCATTGAACTGAGCCTGCGGAATCGTGGCTTGGTGATCGCGATCTATCTCGGCCTTGCAGCCTGGGGTTACTGGGCACTGCTGCGTACGCCAATCGACGCGATTCCCGATCTCTCTGAGAACCAGGTGATTGTCTTCACCGATTGGACAGGCCGTTCCCCGCAAGAGGTAGAAGATCAGGTTACGTATCCGCTAGTCACCAACCTGCAGGGTCTGCCTGGCGTGCGTGTAGTGCGCGCAAGTTCGGCGTTTAGCTTCTCGATGATAAACATCATCTTCGAAGACAACGTCGATCTCTATTGGGCGCGCACTCGCGTTCTTGAGCGCTTAAATCTGGTCACCGCCCAACTGCCGCAAGGCGTGACTCCCACGCTTGGTCCGGACGCTACGGGCGTGGGACAGATCTTCTGGTACACGCTCGAAAGCGATCAGATGAATTTGCGCGATCTGCGCACGTTGCAGGATTGGTTTGTCCGTTACCAATTGAACTCAGTGCCGGGCGTGGCGGAAGTCGCGAGCGTCGGCGGTTATGTGCAGCAGTACCAGGTCGATGTCGATCCTAATAAGCTGCGCTCGTATGCCCTCCCGCTTTCGATGGTGGTCGAAGCAGTTGAGCGTTCCAACAATAATGTTGGCGGAAATGTCGTTGAGCAGGCTGGCCAGTGGTCCGTTGTGCGCGGCGTTGGATTGATTCAATCACCTGCGGATATCGAGAACGTCGTACTGACGGCGCAGAATGGCATTCCGATTTATGTGAAGAACGTCGCCAACGTGAAAGTCGGCAATGCCTTTCGCGTGGGGGCGCTGGACAAGAATGGCAAAGAAGCTGTTGGTGGCGTGGTCATCGCGCGTTATGGTGTGAACACGCTGGAAGTAATCGACGCCATCAAGCAAAAGATCGCGTCGATACAGAGTGGTTTGCCAGCTGGTGTGCGCGTTGTTCCATTCTACGATCGCACGCAATTAATTAATCGAGCGACTCACACGCTCAAGCGCGCGCTGATTGAGGAACTAATCCTCGTCACATTGGCCCACATCCTCTTTCTCGCGCATTTCCGGTCTATTCTGATCGTCACGCTGCCGCTGCCGCTCGCGGTGCTGCTGGCATTTCTCTTCATGTACTACATGGGCATCAGTTCGAACCTGATGTCGCTATCGGGCATTGCCATCGCGATCGGCGTGCTGGTGGATGCCGGGATTGTAGTAACAGAAAATGCATTCCGTTTCATCGAACAGCGCAAGATTGATCCGAAAGATCGGCAGTTGATCTGGCAGACCGTTTTGGAATCGACGAGGTTGGTAGGTCGCCCAATCTTCTTTTCAATGGCGATCATAATCCTCGCCTTCATTCCGGTGTTCTCACTTACTGGAGGAGAAGGAAAACTCTTTCATCCGCTGGCATTCACCAAAACGTTTGCAATGGTGGGCGCGACGATCATCGCGGTGACGCTCGTGCCCGTACTCTGCACGCTCTTGCTGCGAGGTAAGTTTCATGCTGAGCAGGCAAACCCGGTTATGCGGGCCTTGCACTTCATCTATCGTCCGGCGCTGCGGTTCGCTTTGAATCATCGGGTGCTAACAGTCGCTCTTGCCGTCTTACTTTTTAGCGGCGCGATTTTTCTGGCGACGGGGATTGGCAAGGAGTTTATGCCGCCGCTGAACGAGGGCGACTTAATGTTCATGCCGGTGACAGACCCCGCAATTTCCATTGATGAAGCAATCAAGATTACCGGACGGCAGGACGAGATTCTCAAGAGCGTGCCCGAGGTTGAATGGGCGGTGGGCAAAGCGGGCCGCGCGGAAACGTCGACTGATCCCTCGCCGACGAACATGACTGAGACTGTAGTCCACTTGAAGCCGACGGAAGAGTGGCGAAAGGGCCTGACTCGAGAATCCCTGATCGCGGAACTTGACGAGAAGTTGCGCCTGCCAGGCGTCACGAACATCTGGACCCAGCCGATCAAGAACCGCATCGACATGCTGTCAACCGGGATTCGCTCGCAAGTGGGCGTCAAGGTATTTGGCAACGATTTGAAGACGTTGGAGCAACTCTCGCAGCGGGTTGCCGAGACGTTAACCGGCATTCCGGGCGTGAGTGATGTTTACGCGGAGAGAATTGGCGGCGCGCCTTATATCGACATCAAGATCAACCGCGTTGCGGCAGCGCGCTATGGTATCGACGAAAGAGTAATTAACGACACCATCGAAAAAGGCATCGGCGAAACAAATCTTTCGGTGACCATCGAGGGTCGTCGTCGCTTTCCCGTGCGCGTCCGTTATGCCCCGGAGTTTCGCGCCAGTGTGCAAGCGATCGGACAAATCCCGATCACCACCTCAACCGGCGCTGCAATTCCTCTGTCGCAACTCGCGGACATCACCGAAGTGCAAGGGCCTACGATGATCTCCAGCGAGAATGGTCTTCTGCGTGGGACTGTCTTATTGAATGTGCGCGGGCGCGACGTAGGCGGCTTCGTTGATGAGGCGAAGAACACCATCGCGCGTCAGGTACAAATGCCTCCCGGCTACTACATGGAATGGAGCGGCGAGTATGAAAATCAGCAGCGCGCCAGGAGTCGCTTCCTTTTGGTGGTACCGATGGTGCTGATTGTGATCTTTGGGTTGCTCTATATGACTTACCACTCCGCGCTCGAAGCCGCACATGTTCTGATGGCGGTGCCTTTCGCTTTGACTGGTGGCATCTATCTGCTTTGGTTTCTGGGTTACAACTTCTCGGTAGCTGTGTGGGTTGGATTCATCGCCCTGTTTGGGACTGCTGTGCAGACGGCGGTGGTGATGGTGATCTATCTCGAAGAAGCAGTTGTACGAAAGAAAAGCGAGGTTGGTCAATTGACTCGCGCGTCTTTGATCGAAGCCGTTACCGAAGGCGCGCTGCTTCGCCTGAGACCAAAGGTGATGACGGTCTCAACGGTCGTCGCCTCGCTCTTGCCGATCATGTGGAGCACGAGCGCTGGTGCGGAAGTGATGAAGCCGTTGGCAACGCCTGTTCTGGGGGGAATGCTTTCGAGTTTGCTGCACGTGCTGATCGTCACGCCGGTGATTTTCTTCTGGCTAAGGGAGCGAGAACTGAAGAAGGAAGGTGCGACAGTTGAGGGTTGATTACAAGATGGGCAGCACCTCTCAACGAGCCTGCGAAGCAGGCGGCAGAATAATAGCCCCGGGCGTAAGCCCGGGGATTCGGTCCGGTTCTGTTAGCCAGCCCTCGAAGAGGGCGGCAGAAATCTTTTCTTACGTCGCTTCTTTCAGAATCAAAACTCTACTTACAAAGCTCTGTCGCCCCTCCGGGGCTCGGAATCTTTTTTGTGCGCCGTACCCCGGGCTTGCGCCCGGGGCTACACTCTGCCGCCGACTACGTCGGCTCGTTGTGGCGTTGGTCCTGACAGCCTTCTTTGGTCAGATGCCAGTGGCTCATGCTCAGACGCCCGTGTCCTCGTCAAGCGGGAGTGCAAACTCAACTCAGAATCCGACGCCGTCGCAGTATCTCGATCAGACAAACGGAATGACTGCCGACGAGGCAGTTGCGTATGCCCTGACACACAATGGTGAACTCGAAGCTGCTCGTAAAGAGATCGATGCGGCCAGAGCAATGTCCCGACAGGCGCGACTGCGCGCTAACCCGAAGCTCGATATTGAAGGTACGCGACAGATTCCTCCGGGCAAAGACAACAGCGTGATGGCGACCGCTATGTTGCCTTTGGAACTGGGCGGACGCCGTTCCGCGCGCATCGTGGTTGCTGAAAGGGAAGTCGAAGTCCGTGAGCGCGAAGTGGCGAATCGGGAACGCTTGCTCGCCGGCGAAATACGCATGAAGTTTGGCGAAGCTCTGGCGCAAGCGATGAAGCTCTCATTCACCGATGAATCAGTCGAAGCAAACCAACAGAGCTTTAATCTGATTGCCGCGAAAGTGGTGGAAGGCGCTACACCACCGCTCGAACAAAACATGGCGCTGGTCGAACTCAATCGGCTGAAGTCGATGCGCGAGAGCTTAGCGGGGAAAATCGAGGTATCGCTATTCGAATTGCGGAATCTGGTCGGCATGTCGCCCGAACAACCGCTGCGCTTAAAAGGCGATTTCGAGCATCTGATCGATCAGCTGCCGCCCGTATCTGAAGCGACTGAACGGGCACTGCGCGAACGGCCCGACGTGCAAGCGTTTCGGGCGAACGAGAATCTGGCCGCAGCACGAATCGACCAGGCCAGAGCGGAAGGTCGTTTGGACGCCAGCCTTACTGCCGGCTATGAACGCATGAATTCGAGCTTTCCAGTCTTTGGGCTGAACGAGCACGGCCAGTTGCAACCTGTCCAGGACGTGTTTCACTTCTTGAAGTTCGGTGTCTCGCTCGATCTACCGATTAGAAACAAGAATCAGGGCGCAATCGAGGCCGCCATTGCGGATTCGGCGGCAGCAAAATCTCGGCGCGAATTCTCGGAGTTAACAGTCCGTCGCGAAGTTGCCTCGGCTTATGCGCAATACGATCGCGCAGTCCGGGCGGAAGAGATTTTTCGTTTGGGGGCGCGCGATCCGGCGAAGGCCAACCTTGATGTTGTCAGGCAGACTTACGAGCTTGGTTCCAAGACCTTGCTGGATTTCATTGCTGAGCAGCGCCGGTTCATTGAATTGGAGAATGATTTTATTGATGCGCAGCTTGCCGTTTACAACGCGCGAGTCGAAATAGCGCGCGCCACAGCTTCACCGGAGTTGATGAAATAATGAACGAAGTGGACAGGCGTTTGCGGCTCTGCCGTTTGATGTGCGGAAGGTCTCTGACCTTCCGTCACGCGTATTTCAAACTTCCGGGGCTATGCCCCGAGAATCTGGGGCGGAGCCCCAGGTGTTATTAGGTCGAATACGGTGAGGCAAAGCCTCACCGCACATCGGGCGGCAAAGCCGCGGAGCTAAACAACATGAGCGAACAATCAAACGATCAAGCTGACGCAACGGATAAGGCTCCGCCTTCCGAAGAACGACGACGTTGGGCGAGACCGATGTTCGTCTCGCTTATTGTGCTTGTCTTACTCGCCGCTGTCGCAGGCTGGCTCTTGTGGCCGAAGCCAGTCGGGAAGCCAGTGCCTGCGCCGCGCTCTGTCTCGTTTAACGAATCGCCGCAGCCGGCCACAGCCGGTGGCGAGAAACTAACTCTCACCCCTGAGCAATTGCGGGCTGCGCAATTGAAAATCGAAACAGTGGGAGAACAACCGTCATCGGAAGCGGCGGGACAAATGGCAACCGGCGTAGTCCAGGCAAACACGTACAAAGAAACACCAGTCGTCTCACTTGTAGGCGGAATAGTGCGCGGCGTCACTGCCGAGTTGGGCCAGAACGTAAAGAAAGGTCAACGAGTCGCGGTCGTGTTCAGCAATGAACTGTCGGAGGTGCAGTCGCGTTACCTGGCTGGGGTTGCGGCGCTGGACGAACATCACAAACATCATATGCGCACGATTAAGCTCGTCGAGATTGGTGCGGCGAGTCGTCAAGATCTGGAGACCGCCACTTCTGAATATCGCGAAGCGGAAGCCAGCCTCGCGAACCTACGACAGAAATTGCTGCTCCTGGGAATGAGCGGTCAACGCATAGACTCGCTAAATTCAACGTCGCAGATCAGTTCCGAAGTCTCCGTGCCATCACCGTCGTCCGGTACGGTGACCAGCCGCTCAGTGAATTCCGGCGAGGTGATTGAAGCCAAC
>Ga0070703_10000029_pt1 | contig 70192 bp, 61 predicted proteins | sample KBSK5251metaG_FD_65453 | JGI IMG/M metagenome (GOLD analysis project Ga0070703, IMG submission 65453) | Corn, switchgrass and miscanthus rhizosphere microbial communities from Kellogg Biological Station, Michigan, USA - KBS K5-25-1 metaG | ecosystem: Host-associated > Plants > Roots >... | reverse complement strand
CGCGGTCGCCGCCGGCGGGCCCTACACGGTCACGCCGGGCGGGCTCACCTCGTCCAACTACGACATCACGTTCGTCAACGGGTCGCTCACGATCACCAAGGCGCCGCTGTCGATCACTGCGAGCAACATCACGAAGACGTACGGCGATACCTACGTCTTCGACACTACGACGCCCTCGACGGACTTCACGGTGACCGGGCTGAAAAACCTCGACACGGTTACCGATGTCTCGCTCGCCAGCCCCGGGGCAGCCGCCAGTGCCACCGTCGCCGGCTCCCCCTACACGATCACCCCGAGTGCCGCCGTGGGCACTGGGTTAACCAACTACACGATTGGGTACCAGACCGGCCTGCTCACGGTCACGCCCCGTCAAGGAAGGGTGTCTTACATCGGCCAGACTGTATTCGTTGCTTCTGGCACGAGCAGTACAACCGTCCAGGCAGCACTCACCGCTAGCGTTGTGGATGTGGATGGCTCAACGCCGATCGTTGGCGGGTTCGTGACTTTCACCGACCAGCTTTCGGGCAAGGTTCTCGCCAGCGGCGTGCAGGTGAGCCCCGTTGTCGGGAACCCGGGGACCGGTACCGCCAACACCGTCGTCACCCTCAACACGGGCCAGTATGGCTTCCAGCAATACCTGATCGAGGTGAAGCTCGTTCCGGGCAACTTCATCAATAACCAGCAGCTGCTCGCGCCGGCAAATACGGCCCCCTACCTTGCCGCGCATCCATCGTTGGTCGCGATGATTCCGACTCAGCTCAACTCGATGCAGGGCGGAGCCGGCATCGACAAGTTGAGCACCGCCGCCGGAACGTATGGCGACGCGACAGGGGCGAGTTACGGGGTTGGCCTGCAGTACAACAACAAGGGAACGAACCCCCAGGGTCAGATCCAGCTAGTCCTGGAGCGGAGCGATGGCACGTACTTCATCAAGTCGAACTCCATCGTCTCGGTTGCATTCTCGAATCCGGTCAACGGCATCAACAAGGACGTTACTGTCTACACGAAGGCCAGCATCTACAAGGTAACCGGCGCCGGCGTCTTGACGAGCATCGACGGAAACGTCACGCTGCGGCTAGACACGCATGACGGCGGGCCAACGACCGGCGACACGGTGGGGTTCACCGTGCTCTCGTCCAAGAGCAGTGCCCTCTACTACTCCAACAACTGGGTGTTCGATAGCAACACGCTTTCTTGGAGAACCGTCAAGGAGCCGTTCACGACGGGTGACGGCACGGCGGTCGTGATCGGCTAGGAGACCCCGAGGGGCGGGGTCGGTCTCGGCGGCGGCGACCATCTCTTGGTGTTCCTGGACGAGCAGGTCACCGTGATAGACGGCAACTTCACGCGTGGCGAGTCCGAGTGATGCCTTTAGGCAACGGATGCTACGACGCCAGGGAGAAGCACCCCTTGCCCTGACATCGAGTTCTAGAGGAAAGGGCTCGGCCGATGGCCGGGCCTCTTCTTTGCTCAAGGTCTTCGACAAGGCAAGATGTTCGGATGACTGATCGGGCGAAACGCAGCTGGTTCCCCGGCTTGCTGGCTCTGATCGGGGGCGGGGCGATCGTCGCGGGCTCTCTCCTCACTTGGCTGAGGGTCGGGGGCGGTGTCTCGGTCGAGACCGTCTCGGTCACGGGTACGCCGAAGGGCAGCGAGCTTCTGCTCGGTCAGGTAGCTTTCGGCGCAGGGGCCGCCGTCATCCTCCTCGGACTTCTCTCGTTAGCGATCCGCCGCTCGAGGAGGCTCCTGGGTTTGCTCGTGATCGTCGGAGGGCTCGCCGCGATCGCGGCCGCGTACTTCGTCGTCTCCTCCCCGCGCGACCGCTACATCGACTTCGCGGTCCAGCAGGGGGCGCTCCCAGGCCAGTCCGATGAGGTCCGAGCATCGCTTGCCAACCTCTTCAAGGTGTCCGGCCAGGAGGTTGATCTCGGCCTTGGACCGTACGTCGTGATCGGCGGAGGCGCCCTGTCCGTGGTGGGTGGACTGACCGCCGTCTTCGGTCGCCGCAAGACGAAGCCGGTCGAAGAGGCCGCGGACCTTCCTGAGCCCGATCGCTTGGCAAAGGAATGGTTGGCCGCTCGAGAACAGGAGGCCGCAGCTCGCAGCGCCGCTTTCGGGGAGGCCCCGAAGCCAGCACTCGTCACGCAGCCTGCCGAACCACCACCGTCGACCGAACGGCCGGAGCCCGAGCTCGTGGCGCAGCCGGTTGGGCCACCACCGATGCCCGAGCCCCCCGAGCGGGAGCTCGTCACTCAACCGGCCGGACGGCCACCGCCGACGGAACCGCCCGAGCCGGAGCTCGTCACGCAACCGGCTGGACCCCCGCCTCCCGATGAGCGCCCGAAGCCAGACGTTCGCGTCGCCTGGACGAAGCCCCTTCCGGACGACTGGGCAGCCAAGGCGCCGGCCAAACGCCGACGGCGCCGGCGATCCTAGCCCTCTTGTCTACCGGGCGGTAGATAACCGATAATCTGCCGCGTGGTAGAGAGTAGACCCTCGGGGACCAGCATCGTCGACGCCCTCGCGGGCAGGCGCATCTTCCTCACCGGGGTCACCGGCTTCCTCGGCCAGGTGATCCTTGAGCGGCTCCTCCTCGACTTCCCCGATACCAGCATCACGGTCCTCGTCCGCTCGCAGACCTCGGCGACCGCCGTCGAGCGGGTCCACTACCTGACGCGCAAGCCGGCGTTCGATGTCCTGCGACAGCGCCTCGGCGGCGACGACCGGCTCCTTGCGCTCCTCGACGAGCGCGTCACCGTGATCGACGGCGACTTCACGCGCGGCGAGCCGGAGCTCCCGAGCGGGATCGACGTCGCGATCCACTCGGCCGCCACCGTCAGCTTCGATCCGCCGATCCAGGAGGCGTTCCAGACGAACCTCCTGGGCGCGCAGAACCTCTACCGGGCCGTCGCCACGAACAACACGCCACACTTGGTCCACGTCTCGACCGCGTACGTGGCCGGGGTCCAGAAGGGCGTGATCCCCGAAGGCCCCCTGGAACACAAGGTCGATTACCGCCTGGAGGCGGAGATGGCGATGCAGGCCAAAGCCGAGGTCGAGGCGGGATCGCGCAAGCCCGAGATGCTCGAGCACTTCATGGCGAAGGCCGCCAAGGACCACTCGCGCGCCGGTCCCAGCACCGTGAGCCAGGACGCCGAGGAACGTCGCAAGCAATGGGTCGACAAACGGCTGATCGAGTACGGGCGGATGCGCGCGCGGACGCTCGGCTGGCCGGACGTCTACACGTTCACGAAGGCGATGGGCGAACGCGCCGTCGAGGACATCGCGCACGAGCGGCGGTTGCCCCTCTCGATCGTCCGGCCGTCCATCATCGAATCCGCGCTGGAGCATCCGTTCCCCGGATGGATCGACGGGTTCAAGATGGCGGACCCGATCATCCGCGCCTACGGGCTGGGTCAGATCCCGGAGTTCCCGGGGATCCCCGAGGGGATCGTCGACCTGATCCCGGTCGACTACGTGGTGAACGCGATCCTAGCCGTCGCCGCGACGCCGCCTCCGGCAGGCGAGCCGGCCCACTACAACGTTTCCAGCGGGGACCGGAATCCGCTCCGGTTCTACGAGCTCTACGAGTGGGTACGCGCGTACTTCGAGGCGCACCCGCTCCCCGAACGCGGCCGCGGGGAGCACAAGGTCCCCGAATGGAAGTTCCCTGGCAACATAACCGTGGAGCGGATGCTGCGGCGGGCGGAGCGACTAACCGACGTCGCCGAGCAGATCGTCACGCACCTGCCGAAGTCCCAGACGATGCGCGACGCGGTGTCACGCCTGGACCGAGACAAGGCGCGCGTGGACTTCGTGAAGCGGTATTCGGATCTCTACGGGATGTACACGGAGACCGAGGTCGTCTACACGGACGAACGGGTCGTCGCGCTCTGGCGCTCGCTGACGCCGGACGATCAGGCTCGCTTCCCGTTCGATGCGGGCGTGATCGATTGGAAGCACTACCTCCAGGACGTGCACAGTCCAGCCGTGACGCAGTCGCTGCGGGAGCTGAGCCGGCGCGACCGAGAGAAGCCCACCGTCCGGATCCGCAAACGCGACGAACCCGTGCTGGCGCTGTTCGACATGGAGGGGACGATCATCTCCTCGAACGTGGTCGAGTCCTACGTCTGGACGCGGTTCGCCGATCTGGAGGCGGACGAGTGGCCGGCCGAGCTCGTTAGCGTGTTCGGGCGGATCCCGACCTACCTCACGATCGACCGTCGCGATCGCGGCGACTTCCTCCGGACGTTCTTCCGCCGCTACGAAGGCGCTTCCGTGGAGGGCGTGCAGGCGCTGATCGACGGTCACGTCGCCGAGTTCATGTTGCAGAAGGCCTCGCCGGCCGGCGTCCGACGGATCCGTGAGCATCGCGCGGCGGGGCATCGGACGGTGATGATCACCGCCGCGGCGGAGCCGTTCGTCCGGCCGTTCGCGCCGCTGTTCGACGTGTTGATCGGCGCCGAGCTCGAGGAGCGCGACGGGCGCTACACCGGGTTCATGTCGCGGCCCCCCCTGGTCGGGGAGGCGCGGGCGGCATGGCTGCGGCGCTACGCGCAACAGGAGGGCGTCGATCTCCGGCATTCGTACGCGTACGCGGACTCCTACTCGGACCTGCCGCTGCTCCGCGCCGTGGGGAACCCGGTCGTCGTGTCGCCCGACTCATCGCTGTATCGGTTCGCGCGTCGGCGACGGTGGCCGATCGAAACGTGGACGATGTCGAAGGGGATGCCGAAGGTCCGGTTCCCGAGAGCGGCGGCGAGGTAGCTCGGGGTTCTACGGGCGGAAACCGGCGGCTTTGAGGCTCAGGACCGCGCTGACGACGGCGGCCAGCCCGACCCCGAGCAAGATCCCGGTGAGCGCGACGCGGCGGATCGTCCACCGTTGGACGGGGATCCGTGAGCGATCGGGCGCGCGTCGGCTGAAGTCCTTGGCGAGCGGACGCGGATCGGCCATCACCATGGAGCGCAACTGACCGGGGACGGTGACCCCCTTCGTAGCCGCGAAAGCCTCCGCGATGTCATCGGGTGTGAAGCGGCGGCGCGCCGATTCGTACACGCGGTCGACGTCCGATCCGAGCGCCAAGAGCATCAACATGTTGGCCAGATCGACCGACTGGCGCCATGCGGAGGGCCGGACCTGACAGAAGAAGACGTCGATCAGGTAGAGCTCGCCGTCACGGACCAAGAGGTTCGCCGGCTTGATGTCGCGATGCGCCACGCCTGCGTCCCAGAGGGTACGGATCAGATCGATGCCGCTGGCGATCACCGCGTCGTCGATCGGCGCGTCGAGAACCTCCACGGCGTCGTCGATGAAGCTCGTGACCAGCAGGTACTCGCGCTCCGGCGTGATCTCCGCGAAGCCGTAGGGCTCGGCCGTCCGTACCTCGTGGTCGCGCAGGTACCGGAGCATGTGGTCCTCGTATTCCACCATCCGTCGCACGGAATTGAACGAGCGCTCGTCCTCGAGCGCTCCGTACATCACCGTGCGACCGAGCTTGTACCAACGGTCGGCGCGGAGATGGTTCTCCGCGTAGAGCTTCGCGAAGAGCCGGCGCCCGTCCGCGAGCTCGATCCTCAGCGGTGTCGAGCCGCCCGACCCCGCGAGACCGAAAGGCTCCTTACGCACAACATCGAGCCCCAGCTGGTCGCGCAGAGCAGCGTCGATCGCTGCACCTCGGCTGCCCTCGACGTCGAGGTGGGCCGTCTTGCCTGACCCGTACGTCACCGGGAACACGGTCTCGGGCACCAGCAAGCGGAACCCGAGGAAGGGGACCGAGAAGCCGATCGCGAAACCGATGCCGATCTCCGACGGCGTGTAGGTCCGGGTCAGGATCGAGAAGACCGCGAGCGTCCCGCACACGGCAGCCGCGGTCCAGAGCGCACGCCGACGTGCTCGGCCGGCAGGGACGAGCCCGTACACGACGCCCATCACCGTGACCGCGAGCGAGGCCGCTGCGTAGGCGGGATGGTTGGGTGTGCTCGGCTTCGTGCCTGCCGTCGGGAACCATCGGACGAGCACGGTTACGAGCGCCACCGACCCCACGAAGACGGCGAGGTGACGCCACCGCTTGCGAACGATCAGCGCGATGGCGGTCCCCCACCGGATCGCGATCAGCAGCCAGAGTCCGATGTTGCCTGCGAGGAACCTGCCGGTGGTGGACATCCGGCCGCCGCTGAGGTCTGGGAAGAGCGAGGTGATCCCTCGGTCCACCCATCGCTGGAACTGCCCACCGGCTGGCCCGCCATACGTGCCCCACAGGTACCCGGCGGTCAGGAATATGACGGTGAGGATCCACAGCGTGGCAGGTCCGCGGAGGTCGCGCGGAAGCGGTGGCGGTTCTCCGACCGGCCGCCGCCGCCGCGGGCTGGTGCGTGGGGCGGGCGACCCTCCTGCGACTTGGTGGGCCATCCTGTCCTCCGGCGCGATGCTACGCCGACCGGTCCCGGTAGGGAACTTGAGGATCGCAGTCAGGTCTTCGAGCGATCGCCTTGATGGCGAGGTGTGAACTCGTCGCAGGTCTTGGAACCTTCGATCACGCCGCGGACGAACCGGCAGCTCCCCAGGGCGAGTGGAGGGAACATGAACTTGCACACCTTGCACTGGACGGCGGGCGTCGGGGCATCCCGATAGTTGGCCTGCTCTTTCGACAGTCCCCATACCGACGGCACGGCGATCCCTCCCCGCGCGAGTCTGCGCCGACCCTCCGGTCCGGGGCAAGTTCGGTTCTCTACCAACCGGTAGACAATCGGGGCGGATACGGGCATAATCTGCCGCATGGTAGAGAACTGCGCTGGAGGCCGGGCGTGACCACTCTTGCGCTGGAGTACTTCCGGTCAGCACCCCGGTTCGTCGGAGCTCGAGCTCTCGGTTCCAAGGCGCCGGGCCTGATCGCCGGTCCGCTGGCTCCACTTCGGCTCGCCTCGGTGAGAGATCCCGAGCCGCCGGCCGGTCGCTCGGGGTGGGCGCGGGTGAAGCCGATGCTGAGTGGCATCTGCGGATCGGACCTCTCCACGCTCGCCGGCCGCTCGTCGTTCTACTTCTCGCCGCTCGTCTCGACCCCTTTCGTCCCCGGGCACGAGGTGGTGGGTGAGCTCCTGGACGATTGCGGCGATCTGCAAGCCGGGCAACGCGTCGTGTTGAGCAGCGTTCTGAGCTGCGAAGCCCGAGGTGAGGAACCACCGTGCGCGAACTGCGCCGCCGGCGACACCGGCCGGTGCGACCGGGTCGCGGTTGGGCACCTCAAGCCGGGGCTCCAGACGGGGTACTGCAACCAGACCGGCGGCGGGTGGGGCCGGATGTTCGTCGCGCATCGATCGCAGCTACACGCGATCCCCGACGGTCTGAGCGATGCCGTGGCGGTGCTGGTGGAACCGTTCGCGTGCGCGATCCACGCGGCGCTCCGCGCGCGGGTCGAACCGGACCAGAGCGTGCTGATCGTCGGTGCGGGGACCGTCGGCATCCTGACCCTGATCGCGCTCCGGCTCTTCGCCCAGGCCGGTCACGTCACCGTCGCGGCGAAGCACGAGAAGCAGCGCGTCGCCGCGCGACTGGCCGGGGCCGACGAGGTCGTGCGTCCCGAGCACGCCACGAAGTCGGTCCGCCGGCACACGAGCGCGCTCAAGCTGACGCCGGAGCACGGGCCGGATTTCCTGCTGGGCGGCGCCGACGTCGCGATCGAATGCGTGGGGTCGCGCAGCGGCCTGGACCTGGCGCTCCGCTCGGTCCGAGCCGGCGGGCGCGTCGTCGTGAGCGGGATCCCGGCTACGGGCGCCGATCTGACGCCGCTGTGGTTCCGGGAGCTCGACCTCGTGGGCGCGTACACGAGCGGCACCGAAACGCTCCCGGACGGCACGCGCGAGCCCACGTTCGATCTGGCGATCCGCTCGTCCGAGGACCTGCCGATCCTGGAGCGGCTCGTCGGCGCCTCCTATCCGCTGGATCGCTGGCGCGACGCGATCGATCACGCGATGTCGGCGGGGAAGCTCGGCACGTTCAAGGTGGCGTTCGCGCCCCAGACCTAGAGACAGGAGACCGAACGCACGATGCCACGGCCAGGATTCGTCCTCGAGGTTGACGAACGGACCCCGCCGCTCATCGTCCATGAGGGCGAGGGCTACCGGATGCAGAAGTTCCCGCTCGGGACGCGCGTGGTGTATCCGCCCGACGCGCTCCCCGGCGTCCGCGACCTGAACGCGCACATCCGCCACGCGCTGCTGGACCCCGTCGGCGACTCGAAGCCGCTCCCGGAGCTGTTGTTCGCCGGGATGAAGCTCACGATCGCCGTGGACGACATCTCGATCCCGCTGCCCCCGATGGTCACACCCGACATCCGGCAGCGGATCCTGGAGCACGTGATCGAGCTGGCCGCGCGTGCGGGCGTCGACGACCTGGAGATCGTGGTCGCGACCGCGCTCCACCGTCGGATGACGGCCGCCGAGATCCGGCGGATGGTCGGCGAGCGCGTCTACCGGTCCTTCTGGCCGACCCACCTCACCAACTTCGACGCCGAGGACAAGGACGGGATCGCCCACATCGGACAGACCGAGGAGGGCGAGGACGTCGAGATCATGAAGCGGGCCGCGGAGTCCGACCTGATCGTCTACGTCAACATCAACCTCGTGGCGATGGACGGCGGCCACAAGTCGGTCGCGGTCGGGCTCGCGAGCTACAAGAGTCTCCGACACCACCACAACGTCCACACGATGCTGCATTCGAAGAGCTACATGGACCCGCGCCCGGGACACTCGGCGATCAACGACTCCACGGTCCGGATGGGCCGGCTGCTGGCGTCGAACGGCCTGAAGATCTTCCAGATCGAGACCACGCTGAACAGCGAGACGTTCCCGTCCCAACTCGGCTTCCTCAACAAGCGGGAGTGGGAGTGGTCCACGAAGGACCAAGCGCTGATGATGGCGGCGAAGAAGGCGAACGAGGTATCGCCCCCGCGCGTCCGCCGCGAGTTCTTCCGGCGGATCGAGGCTTCCTACAAGGTGACGGGCGTCAACGCGGGCGAGGTCGAGGCCGTGCACGAGCGCACCCTCGAGAACCTGCACCGCCAGCAGCTGGTCGAGGTCGACGGGCAGTCGGACATCGTGGTGATGGGCATCCCGTACGTCGGCCCGTACAACGTCAACTCGATCCTCAACCCGATCCTGGTGCACTGCCTCGGGCTCGGCTACCTGTTCAACATGTACCGGAACAAGCCGCTCGTCCGCGAGGGCGGCGTCGCGATCATGTACCACCCGGTCCCGTGGGAGTTCCACACGATCCATCACCCGAGCTACATCGACTTCTTCGAGGAGGTCCTGGCGGACACGACCGAGCCGAAGGAGATCGAGGATCGCTACGAGGAGCGGTACGCAACCGATCCCTGGTACGTGCATCTGTACCGGACGTCGAACGCGTACCACGGCGTGCATCCGTTCTACATGTGGTACTGGGGAGCGCACGGCCGCGATCACTGCGGCGACGTGATCTTCGTCGGCGGGGAGCCCAAGAGCGTCGCGCGCTTGGGATATCGGCGCGCTGATTCGCTCCGCGATGCCCTGGAGATGGCGAAGGACTCGGTCGGACCGTCGCCCTCGATCACCTACTTCCACGCACCGCCGATCATGATCGCGGACGTCCGCTGAGGGAAACGGCATGAGCGCTCGCGAAGAGCTGAAGGAGATGGCCCGGGGGTTCCGGTGGGGACGGCGCCCGATGATGCCGCGGTCGGCGGAGCAGCACACCGAGGAACGCGAAGACGTCGGCTTCCCGACCGACTGGGCGCGCACGGAGGCGGGCGTGGCCGCGCGGCAGGCGATCCTCCAGGGGATCATGCACCCGCTCGTCCGCAACGAGCTCTCTCTCCGCGTCTACGGTCTGGATCATCTCCAAGACGTCCGCGGACCCGTGGTGTTCTTCTCGAACCACTCCAGCCACCTGGACGCGACGCTGATCCTCTGCACGCTGCCAGATCGGTGGCAGCGCAGGACCGCCGTCGGCGCCGCCCGCGACTACTTCTTCGACGTGTGGTGGCGCCAAGCGTTCACGGCGCTCGTCTACGCGGGCTTCCCGATCGACCGATCCAGGGGCGGGAAAGGGATCGACAAGGCGAAGGAGCTGGTTCGCGACGGGTGGTCGATCGTGGTGTTCCCCGAGGGGACCCGGACACCGGACGGCCACATGCAACGGTTTCGCCACGGGGCCTCGCGGCTCGCGCTCGAGCTTGGGGTCGGGCTGGTGCCGATCGCGATCGTGGGCGCTTACCAGGCGATGCCGAAGGGCCGCTGGTGGCCGGGCAAGGGTCGGCCCGTCGTCACGATCCGGTACGGGGACCCGATCTATCCGCGGGAGGGGGAGACCCACCAGAGCCTGTCGCTGCGGATGCAGCAGGCGGTCGCCCAGCTCTTCGACGAGGATCGGACGACCTGGTTCGACGCGATCTCGCGCGCCGAGCGGAGCGAGACCCCGTCGCTGGCGGGTCCCGTCGCTCCGGCGTGGCGTCGCACCTGGGAAGGGTCACGGCCGGTCGCGCGGCGCGGCCGGCCCAAGGCTTGGGAGTAGCGCGCGATGCCGAGGACCGGTGGAGAGCGGCGGCGGACCACGATCGTCGAGGAATCGATCCGCCAGTTCGGCCGCGACGGGTACAACGGCGCGTCCCTGGAGCGGATCGCGCAGGCCGTCGGTGTGCGCAAACAGACCTTGCTCTACTACTTCCCCACGAAGGACGATCTCCTGGAGGCCTGTCTCGCCGCTGCCGGGAAACGCGTCGCGGAAGAGATCGCGTCCGCCCTGGAGGGCCCGGCCACGCCCGGCGAGCGAGCCGAGCACGTGATCCACGCGGTCTACTCACTGGCCGAGGAGTGGCCCGAGTTCCCGATGTTCATCCGCGAGGCCGGCCGACTAGGCCCGACCGCGTTCGAGCGGTTCGCCGGGTTCCTCGAACCCTTGCGGTTGAGCGCGACGGAGTTCCTGCAGACCGGGATGGATGCCGGCCTGATCCGCAAGCAGGATCCGGCGCTCCTGCTCTTCACGCTCTACACGGCGGTGATCGGGTCGCTCACCGAGGCGAGCGTCCTGTCGTCGTTCGTCGGCGCCGACGACGCGCGCTCGTCGTTGAAGCGACGCGAGACCGAAGTGGTGGAGCTCGTGCGAGCGGCGCTCAGGCCCCCGGAGGCTTAGGGTCGTCCAAGCTCACGGCCTGGCTGGGTTTGCGCGATCTCGTCGCGAAGGGCACCCAGCACCTCGATCTCGATCAGGTCCTTGGGTCGGCCTGCGGCGCGCTTCATCGAGATGAGATCGTCGATCGACGCCACCGGCACCGTGAGACCGTCGAATCGGAACACCTTCGCTTCGCGCTCCAGTGGATCGAACCCTTCCACACCTGCGGGCGTCCCGAGGATGTCGAGGTTGCCCGCATCCGTGATGAACGTGAAGTGATCGCCGGCGGCCAGGGTCTTGGCGTCGAGTTGAAAGGGTGCGGCGCGTTCCGCTCCGCGAAGCTCAGCGTGCAGCTGTCGGAGCGCCGCCGCGAGCCGTTCGAGGTTCTCCGGAGAGCGCTGATAACACACGTCCGTGTCGTTCGTGACGGAAGGCGAACCGTACAGCCGCGCCCCGAGGCCACCGATCACCACGAACCTCACGTCGTGTCGTTGGAGGATCCGGAGGGCGCGGAGTGGGTCGAACGCTCCTTGGGTCAAGCGGATGCAGCCCTTTCGAGGCGTTCGAGGTTCCTGCCTTCGCGGGTCGCGAGGCGGATCCGTTGTGCCGGGGTCAGTCGAAGCAGGGCGCGGATCGCGGTGCGATCGATCCCCAGGCCCGGCCGCCGTTCGGTGCCGAGCTGCTCTCCACATCCCGCGAGCAGCCGGTCGAGGGTGTCGACCCGCGGGACCACGGTGCCTCGTTCGATCCGTGCGATCGCGGGTTGGGGGATCCCGCTCCGGGTCGCGAGGGCTCGCTGCGTGAGCCCGGCGCGCCGCCGCGCGTCCCGCAGGGTCCTCGCTACGTCCATGGAGTGATGATAACAAAGAAGGTATCGGCACGATTCCGATATCTGGAACAGGGCTGCAACCCCTAGCGCGGGGAAGGCGCCCTTACGAGTAGAACTCGACGATGAGGCGCTCGTCGAGGGTCACGGGGAGCGGGATCTCGTCGCGCTCCGGGTGCCGCGACAGCACCCCCGAGACCTCTTCCTTATTCCGGTAGAGGTACACGGGCGGCTCCGGCGTCACCTCGAGGGCCTCGCGGACGAAGATGAAGTTCCGCGCCTTCGGCGAGAGCGTGATCGTCTGCCCAGGCTTGACCTGCGCGCTCGGAACGTCGTTCCGGCGACCATCGATCGCGACGTGGCCGTGGGAGACCAGCTGACGGGCCTGGCTGGTCGTGAGCGCGAGGCCCAACCGCAAGCACACCGTGTCCAGGCGCGTCTCCAGCTGGCGGATCATCTCCTCGCCGGTCACGGCCCTGCTCTGGTTGGCGCGCTCGTAATAGCGGCGCATCTGCTTCTCGTTTACGCCATAGATATGACGGAGCTTCTGCTTCTCGAGCAGCCGCGTCTGGTACTCCGAGATGCGCTTGCGACCACGGCCGTGCTGTCCCGGGGGATAGGGTCGCTTGTTGGACGGGCAATTGGGACGCCCGCACAGCGGCGCGCCGACGCGCCGGCACATCTTGTGCTTGGGGCCGTTCTTGTCCATGCGACTGGTCAGGCTACCAGAGGATCCAACGCTGTGACCTGGGCAGATGCGTATCCTCGGCGCGTGGACGATCGCATCCGGGAACGCGCTGCAGGAGCGGTCGTCGGCACTGCGATCGGCGACGCGCTGGGCATGGGCACGCAGGCGACGGCTATGGCCCGAAACCTATGGCGGTCCCTGATCGCGAACGAGGGCGCGCTCGTCCTGAGCGACGTGCTGGCGCGCCATCTCGTCTGGATCGCTGCCGGGCCGTCCGACGTGGGAGCGCAGACACGCCTCGCGCTCGAGGAGGCGAGGCGCGGGACGCCGGAGGCGTCCCGCGCCGTGTTCGAGCGCCGGGGTCCGGAGGTCTCCGCCGGCAACGGCTCGGTGATGTACTGCGCGCCGCTCGGGGTCGCGCGGACGGCGGACCCTGAGCGGCTCTTCGTGGAAGCCCGGGTCCTGTCCGCGCTGACTCACTGGGACGCCCGATGCGCGACGGCGTGCCTGGCCGTGACGCTGGCGGTCGCGGCGCTCGTTCGCGGCGAGGACCCGGCCGCCGCCGTACGGGCGGCTGTGGGCGCGGTCGCCGAGCGAGAGGGGGCCGACGAGCTCGAGCACCTGGTGGACGAGGCGGGGCGATCGAGGCCGATCGACGGGCCCGACCGGGGTTTCGTGCTGTTCACCGCCGGGATCGCGCTGCAGGTCGTCGGGGAGGGCCGAGCGTTCGATGAGGGGTTGCGGTACGTCGTCTCGCTCGGTGGGGACGCCGGCACGAACGCGGCCGTGGCGGGCGCCCTGCTGGGCGCCCACCACGGCCGCGACGCGATCCCGTCCGCGTGGTTCGATCGCCTCGCCGACGGCGAGGCGATCGACGCCGAGGCGCGCGCTCTCGCCTCCCTCGTCGGCTGAGGATGGGAGGATGCCCGTCATGAGCGCCTCCGACGGGTCGACCCGCGACGAACGGCGCGTCGTGACGGCGGTGTTCGCCGATCTGGTCGGTTCCACCGCGCTCGCCGAGCGGTTGGACCCCGAGGAGTTGAAGCTGATCGTCGGGGAGGCGATCGCTCGGATCATCGCGGCCGTCGAGTCGTTCGGCGGCACGATCAAAGACCTGGCCGGCGACGGCGTGCTCGCGCTCTTCGGCGCGCCGACCACTCATGAGGACGACCCGGAGCGTGCGGTGCGCGCCGCCGTCCGGGTGCGCGACGAGATCGAGGAGTACGCGCGAGAGGTCGAACGCGGGTGGGACGTTTCGGGGTTCGGCGTCCGCGTCGGGGTCCATACCGGCCTCGTGGTCGTCGGCGAGATCGGCACCGGCGGCCGGGTGGAATATGCCGCGCTCGGGGACGCGGTCAACGTTGCGGCACGGCTGCAAGGGGTGGCCGCGCCGGGCAGCGTGCTCGTCGGCGAGGCGACCGAACGTCTGATCGAGCCGCTCTTCGCCTGGGGCGAAGCGCAGACGTTCGAGCTGAAGGGGAGATCCGAGCCCGTTTCGGCGTTCGCCGTCGTCGGCGCCGGGCGCGCGTCCGTGGTTCCTCGCGGACTCGAGGGCGTGCAGGCGGAGCTGATCGAGCGCGGACCGGAGCTCGCGCACGGTGCCGAGGTGCTCGGGAACGTCGCCGCCGGGATCGGCGGTGTCCTGGTCGTGACGGGTGAGCCCGGGATCGGCAAGAGTCGCCTGCTCGCCGAGCTGCGGACTCGGTTCGAGTCGATGGACGCGGCCCGTGGGACCTCGATCTGGCTCGAAGGTCGCTGCGTCTCGTATGGCGAGGCGATGCCCTACTGGCCCTTCCGCGATCTGCTGCGGTCGTGGCTCGGCGTCCTCGCCGACGAGCCCGAGCTCCGCGTTCGCGTCACCCTCCGCAGGCAGATCGGCCGGCTGTTCGGAGAGCGCGCGATCGAGTACTACCCGTACCTCGGAGCGATGCTCGGGCTGAACCTGGAACCCGAAGCGCACGCGCGGCTCGCCGAGCTCTCCCCGGAGGCGGCGCAGTACCGGACGTTCGAAGTGATCCGCGCACTCTTCGCGCGGCTCGCCGAGCAGGGACCGATCGTCGCCGCCTTCGAGGACCTGCATTGGGCGGACGCGACGTCGCTGCAGCTCCTGGAGAGCCTGCTGGCGGACACCGAGGTCTCGGCGCTCCTCCTGGTGCTCACCCTGCGGCCCGAGCGGGATCACGCGGCCTGGCGGCTCAAGGAGGCCGCCGCCCGCGAGCTTCCCCATCGAACGCGCGAGCTCGGGTTGGAGGCGCTTTCCGGCGACGGCGGTCGCGAGCTCCTCCGCTCGCTGATCGGCGGCGTCGAGTTGGCGCCGGCGATGGAGCGGCGCATCCTCGAGCCGGCCGAGGGCAACCCGTTCTTCCTCGAAGAGATCGTCCGGTCGCTGGTGGACGTGGGCGCGCTCGTGCGCGATGGAGATGGAGAGGGCTGGCGGTTCGACCACGATGTGGACGTCGAGGTTCCGCCGACGGTCGAGAAGGTGATCGTGGCACGTATCGACCGGCTCGGCCCCGGCGCGCGCGACGCCCTTTTGGCCGCGGCCGTGCTGGGCCGGTCGTTCGGCCTGCCGCACCTCGAGGCCGTGGCGGACGACGGCGACATCGTGCCTGCCCTCATGGAGCTCCAACGCCTCGACCTGATCCGGGAGGGACGCCGGTGGCCAGACCGCGAGTACCGGTTCAAGCACGTGCTGATCCAGGAGGCCGCCTACCGGACGCTCGTTGCGGAGCGACGCGGAGCGCTGCACCGGCGCGCCGCGGCATGGCTCGAGGAGCGGTACGCCGGTCGCGAGGACGAGGTCGCCGGGCTCCTCGCCCATCACTGGCTGGCCGCAGAGGACGAGGACAAGGCCGTGGCGTACCTGGCGCGCGCGGGGGACCGCGCGCGCCAGGAGTACGCGCTGGATGAGGCCGTCGACTACTACCGCGAGCTGCTGCCGATCCTGGAGCGCCGAGGCGCGAGCCGGGAGATGGCTCTGGTGCTGTTCAAGCTCGGGCTCGCGCTCCACATGTCCCTCCGGTTCCGCGAGGCGAACGACGTCTACCAGCGAGCGTTCCCCCTCTGGCCCGCCCTTGAGCCCCCGGACCAGACCCCGACCGCCGTCCTCCGGGTGGCGTCGAGCTTCCTGCCGAACGACCCCGACCCTCGTTCCGCGATCGCGTGGCCCAACATCCAGCTCTGCATGCAGCTGTTCGACCGGCTCGTCGAGCAATGGCCGGAGCGGACGATCGTGCCCTCGCTCGCGGAGCGGTGGGAGATCGCCGACGACGGTCTCCGCTACGTCTTCCACCTCCGCGACGGACTGCGATGGTCCGACGGTGTGCCGCTCACCGCGCACGACGTGGAGTTCGGGATCAAGCGCGTGCTGAACCCCGATGCGCCCGGCTCGTCGGTGGCGATCTACTTCGTCCTAGAGAACGGGCAGGACTTCTACCTGCGGAGGAACAGCGACGAGGACCGGATCGGCGTGCGCGCCCTCGACGACCGGACGCTCGAGTTCCGGCTGGTGGCTCCGGCCCCCTACTTCTTGTCGGTGATGAATCGGCCCGACGGCGGTCCGCAACCTCGCCACGCGATCGAGGCTGGGGGCGACGCGTGGGTCGACCGAGGGGTGGTCAGCGGCGCGTTCCGGATCGTGGATCGCGGGGACGAACACCTGGAGCTCGAACGGCGCCCGGACTCGAACGGGGTTCGCTCCGGGAACGTCCAACGCGTCCGGTACCTCCGAACCCCGATCCGGGACGCGATCGGGCCTTACGAGCGGGACGAACTCGACCTGGTGACCGTCCGTTACACGCCGCGCCTCGTCGACGTCGTGCCGGACGCGGTGGCGGACACGCACGCTGGTGCGGCCGCCTGGTCCGGCTACATCGCGTTCGACCACGCGCATCCGGTGGTCGGCGATCACTCGGTCCGTCGCGCGCTGGCACACGCGGTGGATCGCGAGGCGCTCGGATCGGTCGCGCCGATCAACCTCGCCGTCGCCACCGGGGGGATCGTCCCGCCGGCCCTCCAAGGCCACACGCCGGATATCGCGCTCCGGTTCGATCCGGACACGGCCCGCGAGCTGCTGGCGGGGGTCGATCCACCAGGCGAGCTCGCTCTCGGATGCCTGGACGACGATCGCTCCTTCCTGGAACCGGTCGTCGAGGGGTGGCGGGACGTGCTCGGGATCCCGATCGAGGTTCGAGCGTGGTCCCTCGCCGACCTGGCGACGATGCCGCCCCCGCGGCAGATCGCGCCGATCTACTTCACGGGGTGGCTCCCGGGCTACGCCGATCCCGAGTACTTCCTCCGCCTGCTGTTCCAGTCGGACAGCCGCACGAACGAAGGCGGGTTCGCCTACCCGCCGTTCGATGAGCTGATCGAGCGAGCGCGGCAAGAGCGGAGCGATCGGGGGAGGCTCCACCTGTTCCACGAGGCGGACCGGATGGCCGTGGTGGACCGGGTCGCGGTGATCCCGCTCGTGTACGGGCGGAGCCTCGCCCTGGTGAAGCCCTGGATCCACGGCTGGTGGGAGTTCGGGAAATCTTCGTCGTCGTTCGCCGATCTGCTCGTGCATCCGTCCTCCCCGCGCGACTGAGCGTCGTCGGATCCGTCGGCCGTGTACACGCGGCGGCCGCCTCGGACGTAGGGAATGATGTGGAGCTCGCGATGAGCACGTCCGAGGCGGCCGCCGGTGATTTCGATACCTGTTTCCGTGACCTGTTCCCCCGGGTGGCGCGGACGGCGGCGCTCGTCTCGCGCGATCCGGACCTCGGGCCCGATATCGCGCAGGAAGCCTTCGCCCGGCTCTACGACCGATGGGATCGGATCGAGTCCGTGGAGCATGCTCGGAACTTCGCGTTCCGCGTCGCCGTCAACCTGGCGCGGTCGCATCTCCGGCGCCGCCTGGCCGTGCCGTTCGGGCTCCGCGGTCCGGACCGGCCACAGGCCGACGCCACCGCGTCGTCCGATGCCTGGCTCGTCGTGGTCCACGCCCTCGGCGTCCTCTCACCGCGTCAGCGGGCGTGCGTCGTACTCGTCGATTACGCGGATCTGGATGCCGCCACCGCCGGGGCCGCGCTCGGCATGGCCGAGGCCACGGTCCGGGTCCATCTGATGCGCGGCCGACGAGCCCTCCGCGCGAAGCTCAGCACCACCGATCAGGAGGTCGAACCGTGACCGCGGATCCAGCCCTCAAGGACCGACTGACGCGCGCGGCGGATCTGGTGCCGGTGGACGTCGGGGCACACCTGGGTCATCTCTACGGCGATCGGCGGGCGCGGGTCGTTCGGCAGCGGATCGGCGTGTTCGCCCTCACGGCCGTGGTCGCGCTGCTCGCCGCCGCCATCATCTGGCGGCTCCTCCCGCTCGGCACCGCGAACGTGCCCGTGGGTCCAGCCGCGCCGAGCGGCACGCTCGCCGTGATGCGCGGAACGCTCACCGGCAGCGACGGCGTGGAATTCGCCGCCGTCGCGTATCCCGTCGAGCCCGGAGGCGCGCCCAGGACACTGGCGCGCACCGCGGGACTCCCCGTCTGGTCGCCGGACGGGTCGAAGCTCGCCTACGTCGTCGGTCCCAACCACCATGTGGATCTGATCGTGGCGGACGCCGACGGCGCCCACGCGCGCCGGATCGCCACGGATCTGCCGACGTTCGGGTTCGCCTGGTCTCCCGACGGAGGCAGCATCGCCGTTCGCACGCTGACGGATCATGGGGCGCGCGTCTCACTCATCGTCGTCGGGACGGGCGACGTCCAGGACCTCCCCGCCTTTGACGGCGACTGGTGGAACCTCGCCTGGTCTCCCGACGGCACCCGTTTCGCGTTCGCGGGACCCGCGGGCCTGTGGGCCCAGGACCTCGATGGATCGCACCGGCAGACGCTCGTGAGCGACCTGCACGTCGTGAACCCCGAGTGGTCTCCCGACGGCTCGGTGCTCGCCTTCGGGTGCCGTCCTCCGGATGATGCGTCGGACTACCGCTACGACATCTGCACCGTGCACGCCGACGGGAGGGGGTTCGTTCGGTTCGCCGACTGGGCGGGCTGGGACGCCGTGCCGGTCTGGTCGCCGGACGGTTCCTGGCTCGCGTTCGCGAGCGATCGTGGCGCCACGCCCGCGCAGGTGGCGCAGAACCCCGGCGGTGCCAGGCTCGAGGGTGTGACGATCTACCTGATGCGGCCCGACGGGTCCGACGTCCGCCGGATGGTTCCCGCGAGCGACCGGTACGAGCTGGTGCCCACCGACTGGCGCGCGTAACGCACCATCGCGCCCGACCCACTACCCTCGGACCGATCCGAACGGAGGGTTCGCGCGTGGCCGAGATCCAGCTGTACGGCGCCAGTTGGTGCCCCGACTGCCGTCGAGCGAAGAAGTTCCTCGCCGACCAACGGGTCCCGTTCGATTGGCACGACATCGACGGTGACGAGGAAGGGATCCGGCTCGTCGAGGATCGCAACGGGGGCAAACGGATCATCCCGACGATCCTCTTCGGGGATGGCTCGCATCTCGCGGAACCGACGAACGAGGAGCTGGCAGAGAAGCTCGGCCTCGCCCGCTCAGCCATGATGCACGTGTACGACCTCGTGATCGTGGGCGGCGGCCCCACCGGGCTCACGACCGCGATCTACGCCGCGCGGGAGAACCTCGAGACGTTGGTGATCGACTCGAAGGGGCTGGGCGGGCAGGCGGGCGTCACCGAGCGACTGGACAACTACCCGGGGTTCCCCGACGGGATCGGCGGCGCCGATCTGGCCGACCGCTTCGTCAAACAGGCCGAGCGCTACGGCGTGGAGCTCCTGCAGGCCGTGTCGGTCACCTCGGTCACCGACGAGGGGCATCGGGAGCTCGACGTCGAGACCGCGACCGGCGACCACTACCACGCGAGGGCCGCGTTGCTCGCGACGGGTTCCACCTATCGCCGCACCGACGCCGCGGGCGAGGACGACCTGATCGGTGCGGGGATCCACTTCTGCGCGACCTGCGACGGGCCGTTCTACAAGGGTTCGTCGGAGCTGATGGTGGTCGGCGGAGGGAACTCGGGCCTGGAGGAAGGGCTGTTCCTGACCCAGTTCACCGAGAAGGTCCTCGTCGTCGAACGCTCGGACCGGCTCCGGGGCTCCAAGCTGCTCCAGGACAAGGTCATGAACCATCCGAAGATGGAGATGCTCCTGGAGCACGGCGTCGCCGCCTTCCGGGCGAAGGACGACGGCTCCGGCAAGCTCGGCACCGTGGAGCTCGAGGATCTCAAGAACGGGGAGAAGGTCGAGCGACACCCGCAGGGGGTCTTCGTGTTCATCGGCCTCGACCCCAACACCGGCTTCCTGCAGGGGCAGGTCGCGCTCGACGAGCGTGGGTTCGTGGCGGCCGACCCGACGTTCATGACCAGCATCCCGGGCGTGTTCGCGGCCGGGGACGTCCGGGGCGGGTCCACGAAGCAGCTCGCCTCCGCGGTGGGCGAAGGGGCGGCCGCCGCGCTGCAGATCCGTGGGTACCTCGACCGGCTCGAGCGCGAGGGGTTGGGGTGAACATGGAGCCGAGCGAGATCTTCGAGCTGATCATCAAGGCCGACGAGAAGCTCAAGTACGCGACCCAGAAGACCGCGGCGCAGCGACGCGGGCAGGCGGCCGAGCTGTTGGTGCAGGCGCGCGACGCCGCACGCGAGATCGGCAACGACCAGCTCGTCCAGCAGGCCGAGACGAGGCTCGCGGATCTGGACGCGGAGGGCCGCTAGCTCCCGGCGCGCCAGTCGCGGAACGCTTCTAGGAGCGTCCGCCGCTGCGTCTCGTCGACGTGCTCGACGGTCAACCCTCCGGACAGCCGGATCGTCTCGCGGAACTCCTCCAGCACCATCGTGCAGCCGTCGCAGCCCGCGAGGTGCGCCTCGACGCGCTCGAGGGTGGTTGGATCGAGCTCGCCGTCGAGGTAGGCGCTCAGCAGCTCGACGACCTCTTGGCAGCTGATGCTCGCGTCTACGCTCATGCCTCGCTCACGCTCCGGAAGTGCTCCTCCAGGGCGCCGCGCACCTTCGTGCGCGCGCGGTGCAGGAGCACACGCTGATTGGTCTCGGTCAGGTCGAGCGCATTACAGACCTCGTCGGAGGTCCATCCCAGGACGTCCCGGAGGCGGATCACCTCGGCTTGCATCGGCGGCAGCATCGCGATCGCTCCGCCGATCACGTGGAGCGTCTCGGTCCCCTCGGCCCGCTCCTCGGGCATCCCGCGCCAATCGAACGGCAGCGTCGACCATCCGCCCGCGTTCGGCTCCCCGGGGGCCCCGAACGCGCTCGGCTCGAACGTGGGCTGATCCAGGTCGTCCCCGGTCAGGGCCGCGAACGGAACGCTGCGGTTCTCGCGCTGGCCCCGTGTCTTGGCCGTGTTGACGAGGATCCGGAAGATCCAGGTGCGCAGGGAGGCGCGGCCCTCGAACCCATCGAGACCCTTGACGACGCCGAGCCACGCCTCCTGCACGACGTCGTCGGCGACCGCATCGCTCGAGACGTACATCCGCGCGACCCGGCGCATGGACGGGCCCAGCTCGTCTACGAGCATCATGAAGGCGGTCTCGTCACCCGCCCGGAGGAGCTCGACGAGGGCGAGGTCATCGGGGGGCTTGCGCGGTTCGGCCACGACGCAGCAGCCTAGCGAAGCCGAGCCGTTCTGCCGTGGGCGCGTCCGGGATCAGACGCCGGGCCGCATCGCCGCGTACGGCGTGTCGTACCCGTACATCGAGTCGACCTGGACCTCGCCGCCGGGACCGGGATGCCGCGCGTGGATGATGTTGCCGCCGCCCACGTAGATCGCCACGTGGGGCGAGACCGACCCGTAGTAGATGATGTCCCCCGGCTCGACCGCCGAGAGCGGGACGTGCGGGAGGCTGCCGAGCTGGGCGAGGGCCGAGTGCGGGAGCGAGACCCCCGCCTGCGCCCATGCCCACGACGTGAGGCCCGAACAGTCGAACGCGTCGGGCCCGGCGGCGCCAAAGACGTAGGGCGCACCGATTACGGAATACGCGGCTCCAACGGCGATCTGCGCGGCGCTCGCGTTCGGTGGCGGCACGTACCCGCCGGTCGGGGGCGGGTCGGCCGGCACGGGCGCGGAGACGGATGCTCGCTCCTGTGCCGCCGCCAACGCGGCCGCCCGCTGCTGGGCCGCGATCGCCGCCTGCCATTGGGCGCTCAGGTTCGCGGCCAGGGTCTGCTGCTCGGCGAGGTTCGACTGGATCTGCTGACGCTCCTGGGTCATCTCGTTCAGGTGCGTCTGGGCGTCGCCGACCGCCTGGGCGTACTGCTGCGCGGCCCACGCCGCCCGCTGACCGGCGGCGTCGGCTTGCGCCGCCAGGTCGGAGTCGGATTGGGCGATCGCCCCCATGAACTCGAGCCGGTCGGAGAACTCGCTGAAGCTCTGCGCGCCGAGCAGGACGTCGAGGTCCGACCCCATCCCCGTGTAGGCGTCCACGGCGCGTTGCGCGAGCGCCGCGCGCGCGGTCGCGGCGTCCTTCTCTGCCGCGTCCTTCATCGCTTTGGCGCCGGCGAGCCTCGCCTGCGCCTGCTCGAGCTCGTACTTCGCGTTGTTCCACCTCTCGACCGACGCTTCGAACTGGGTCTGGAGCTGCGCGAGACGCTGCTTCGCCGATTCGACCTGCTGCTGGGTGGGTGCGGCCGCGGAAGTGGCGGAAACGGAAAGGACGAAGGCGGGGACCACGAGGACCGCGGCCATCACGAGCCGCGTGATCCTCGACGGGGTATCGCTCATCGTCCTCCTGGGTCCGGATACGGCGAAGGCTCGGTTATCTCACCGAGCCTTCTGAGCGGCCCGACCCTAGCCCAGAGGCGGTCGGGGCGTCAAACGGTTGCGCCAGAAAAAGGTTGCCCGTCTGGGGAACGGGTGGGGCGGGCCGCCGGAGGCGGCCCGCCCCTGCGCCTCGGGTCGGGACGGCGGGATTTGAACCCGCGACCTCAGCGTCCCGAACGCTGCGCGCTACCAAGCTGCGCCACGTCCCGAGGCGGTCAGTGTAGCCGCGGGCCGCCCGCCGGGGGGCGTGGCCGGAGCTCGAGCAAGGTCGCTTCCGGCCGGCAGCCGAATCGGAACGGCGCGTATTTGCTCGTCCCCAGTCCCGGAGAGGTGTGCAAGACGGCCGAGCCCATCCGGAAGAGCCCGGACGCCAGTCGGCGGGGCATCGAGCAGTTCGTGACGAGGGCGCCGATCCCGGGGATGCGCACCTGCCCGCCGTGGGTGTGGCCGGCGACCATCAGGTCGTAGCCCAAGGCGGCGCTCTCGGGGGCGGTGTCGGGCGAGTGCATGACGGCGACCCCGAGACGGTCCGGCGCCCGACGGGGTGCGATGCGCAGGTCCTGCCACCGCAGGTGCGCGTCGTCCAGCCCGAGCAGCTCGATCGGCAGCCCGTCGACATCGACGAGGGCGCGGACGTTCGTGAGATCGATCCACCCGTCCGAGACGAGCCCGCGGATCAGCTCGTCCGCTCGACCCCGGAGGGCCCGGCGGCGCTTCCTCCGCTTCCGGAAGTAGGCGAAGTAGTTCAGCGGCTTGGGCTCGTAATGATCGTTGGAGCCGAGCACGAACCAGGAGGCGACGCTGCCGCGCACTGAGCGGACCCCGGCCACGGCCGCTTCGACCGCGGCGGGCTCCGCCAGGAAGTCGCCGGTGACGACGGTGATGTCGGCAGCAGGGAGCGACGCGAGGAACCTCGCCTTCTTCGGATCCGTCCGTACGAAATGCAGATCCGAAAGGTGCAGGACCGCGAGTCGCTGCGGCCCGCCCGGTGGCAGGATGGCCAGGTCGTAGCGGCGGAGCCGGTACCACGAGCGTTCGATCGCGATGCCATAGGCGACGCACGCCATCCCCGCCACAACGAGCAGCGCGGCGATGCGAAGCATGGGGGAAGGAGTCTACGGGTGGCGACGACGCTGAAGGCACAGCTCCGCGAGGAGATCACCTCCGCCACGCGATCGAGGGACAGGGTTCGTCTCAGCGCGCTCCGCATGCTTTTGGCGGCTGTGACGAATCGGGAGAAGGAGGTCCTTCACGAGCTCTCCGACGACGAGGTCCGCGAGGTCGCCGGAAAAGAGGTCAAGAAGCACGCCGAGTCCATCGAAGCGTTCGAGAAGGCCGGGCGACAGGAGCTCGCGGATAAGGAGCGGGCCGAACGGGAGGCGGTGTCCGGCTACGCCCCGACCCAGCTCACCGAGGAACAGGTGGACGCCTTGATCGACGAGGCCTTCGTCGAGACGGGCGCGAGCGCGCCGGGCGACTTCGGCGCCGTGATGGGTGTCGTGATGGGCCGAGCGAGAGGACAGGTGGACGGGGCGACCGTGCAGCGGAAGGTCAAGGAACGGCTCGGCTGAGCAGACCGATCGCGACGTTCCCCCCACCGCCCCCGCCTTTGCCCTTGCCGTTCCCCGGGCTCGGACTCGGACTCGGCGATGGGCTGGGGCTGGGCTTCGGGCCGACCCCGACGACGAGGGTCACCGACGAGCCTTCCTTGACCTTGCTGCCGGCAACGGGGCTCATGCTGAGCACGATCCCGGACTTGCTGGATCGTTTGACCGGCTGGTCGACGACGGTGACGAACACGTGGATCCCCCCCAGCGCGCCGGTCGCCGCCTTGAGCGTCGATCCGACCACGTCGGGCAGCGTCACGATCGGGGCGACCCCGTTGCTGACCGAGACCGTGACGACCTGGGTCGGCACCGCCTGGGTCCCGGCGGATGGGGTCTGGGTGACGACGGTTCCGGCCGGCAGGTAGGAGGGCACGACCTGCACGGCCGTTCGCAGGTGGGCACCCCGCAGCAACTGACGAGCCTCAACGATCGGTTTCCCGATCACGTTCGGCACCGTCGTGAGCCCCGCCGCGGGGAACCGCTCTGCGGGGTATCCCTGGAGCACGTTCAACATGAACGCCTTCCAGATCGGGGCGGCGACCGTCGCTCCGAAGACGTCGTACCCCCAGTAGTCGGCGAGCGGGTACGGCCTCCCTTGCGATCCGACCCAGACGGCCGTCACGACCTGTGGTGTATATCCGGCGAACCAGACCTCCGTGTTGTCCTGTGCCGTTCCCGTCTTCCCCCGGATCGGCCACTTGCCCCAACCGCTCGAGAACACGGACGCTGCGGTCCCGTAGGTGACCGGTCCCTTCAGTAAGTCGTTGACGAGGTTGGCGATCGGCGCCGGGACGACTTGCTGGCAGTCCGGGCGCTGGCGGTAGAGGATCTGACCGCCCCGAAGGACCTCGGCGACCGCGAACGGCTTGCAGTGGATCCCGCTGTCCGCGAGGGTCTGGTACCCAGACGCTTGGTCGAGGGGGGAGATCCCGACCGAGCCGGTCGCGAGCGCGCACACGGCCGGGAGCGGCGTGGTGATCCCCATCGCGTGTGCGACCGCGACTACGTTCTCCGGCCCGACGTCCAGGATCAGCCGAGCGAATACGGCGTTCACGGAGTACGCGGTGGCGTCGTACAGGTTCATGGAACCCAAGCTCGTTCCCTCCGCGTTGGTCACGACCCACGGCTGGCCGTTGGTGAAACACCGGGGATCGGGGATCACCCCCTGAACGCCTGAGTAGATCGCGGTCGGAGGGATCCCTTGCTCGAACGCGGCCGTCAAGACGTACGGCTTGAACGACGACCCGGGCTGATGCACGGTCGTGACCGTATCGACCTGGTCCTTCTGGTAGTGCTTGCCGGAGAGCATCGTCCGGATCGCGCCCGTCGTCGCATCGAGCGACACGAGCCCGACGTCCGCCGTCGGGCGGTGGTCCGGGTGGGACGGGGTCGCCGCCCACGGCTGGTTGGCGGCTTCCTGCGCGGCGCGCTGCCACTTCGGGTCGAGCGTCGTGATGATGCTGAGGCCGCCTTGGGCGAGTGCCTTGTCGCGCTGTTGCGGTGTGGCTCCCAGGAAGGTGTACCAGCCGTTCGGGTCGTCATGGATCTGCTGCTTCACGTAATCGACGATGAACGGAGGGGTCGGCAGCTGGATCTGGCCGACGTTCTTCGCCAACCCGAGCGGTTTGCTCTTCGCCTTGGCTCCGCGTTGGTCCGTCACGCCCCCGTTGGCCGGACCGAGCCCGATCATCCTGTTCAAGACGTCGTTGCGCCGCAGCCACGCCGCGCGCGGGTGACGCAACGGGTCGTAGTCGTTGGGTGCCCGGATCAACCCGGCCAGCAGCGCCGCCTGCGACAGCGTGAGCTTCGAGGCTGGCTCGTGGAAATAGAACTGTGCAGCCGTGGCGAAGCCGTAGACGCTGTTCCCGAGGTAGACCTGGTTCAGGTACATCTCGAGGATCCTGTTCTTCGAGTACTTCTGCTCGACGCGCATCGCTAGTGCGACCTCTTGGAACTTGCGACCGAACGACCGGTTGGTCGGATCGCCGAGGGTGAGCTTCACCAGCTCCTGGGTGATCGTGGACCCCCCTTGGACCACCTTCCCGGCCCGGATGTTCGCTGCCAAAGCGCGCAACATCGACGAGGGATTGAGAGCCCCGTGCTCGTAGAACCCCGAATCCTCGATCGCGAGGACCGCGCGGCGGGCCACCGGTGCGATCTCGTGGAGCGGCACGATCTCGCGGTTATCCAGGTAGACGCGGGCGAGGACCGTCTTCCCGTCGTTCGCGTAGATCGTCGACCGCTGGGGGATGGGCGGGATCCGCGTGAAGTTCGCCCCTGCCGCCTGGAGCCTCTTGTCGAGCTCTTTCACGCCGATGCTCATGCCCACGAACGGAGGCGCGATCACGATGGCGGCCAGACCGGCTGTCGCGACGATCACCGGCACGAGCAGCAGGAGCGCGATCGGCTTATACGCCCACCGGTCGGTGACCGGACGCGTTGGGATCCGATGGGAAGGCGGCGACGAGGTGCGCATGGGATCCAGCCGAGGATACCCCGGAGCTGGTCGGTACGATGGCACGGTCCATGCGCGCGCGTTCGCCCCTCCGGCTCGCTCTGTTCGTCGGCGTCCTGGCGTTGTCGATGGCACCGGCCCTGGCTGCGGATGCGCAACCGACGGGGCTGCCCACGGTCGACGTCATCAAGGTCGAGGGAGCGCTGGATCGACCGCTCCTGGGGTTCGTCAACGGCATGCTGGATGACGCCTCGGCGAGGAGGGCGACGGTGGTGCTCGAGCTCGACAGTGCGGGTGGCATCGGCCAAGGCGCTGTGGGCCTCGCCGATCGCATCGTCGGCATGCCCGTGCCCGTGATCGTTTGGGTCGGCCCGGTCCCGGCGCGGGCAAGCGGGGGGGCGATGCTCCTGATGCTCGCGTCCTCGCTGGCGTCGGTCGCGCCCGGATCTCAGACGGGACCGCTCGATCCGGTGGACCTGCTGCATCCCGACGCGCCGGTCCCGGGGCTCGACGCGCAGATCGACGGGTGGCTGCGGGCGCGTGGTCGAACCGCCGATCGCACGCACGAGAACGAGGCGCTCGACGCCGCGCAGGCTCTGCAGTACAACTTCGCCTCATCGGCGTACCCCTCGGTCCTGGACCTGCTGAACGGCATCGATGGCACGACGGTGCCTACCGCCTCGGGTCCGGTCGTGCTCCACACCCACATCGCCTCGACCGAGGCGGAAGCCCAGGCCGGGCAAGGGGTCTCGATCCGATTCGGTGAGCTCGGGCCCGTCCGGCGCGTCGAACACGCCGTGGCGTCGCCCTCCATGATCTACGTCCTCCTGGTGTTCGGGCTGGCGTGCCTCGCGTTCGAGACGACCCAGCCGGGGTTCGGGTTCGCCGGGTTCGCGGGTCTCTTCCTCCTCGCCCTCGCGGCCTACGGCATCACGGTCGTCCCGCCCACCTGGCTCGGCCTGGGTGTCCTGCTCGTCGGGATGGGTGCCCTCGCGCTCGATGTGCGATTGCGACGGTTCGGGATCCTGACCTGGGGCGGCACGGCCGTGTTCGCGCTCGGCTCCGTCCTCATCTACGGACGCGTGGCCGACCCGATCCGGATCTCGCCCTGGCTGATGGCCGGCGCGACGATCGCCGCCTTCCTCTTCTTCGGTTTCGGTCTCACCGTGGCGATCGCCTCGCGCGACCGGATCGTCTCCACGCAGCGGGGGCTGATCGGACTGGTCGGCGAAGCGCGGGGCAAGATGGCTCCCGACGGCCCGGTGTTCGTCAAGGGTGCGCTCTGGCGGGGACGGAGCCTCGGCGAGCCGATCGCGACCGGCACGCGGGTGCGGGTCCGCGGCGTCGACGGGCTCGTGCTCAAGGTGGAGCCGGAAACCGGGCCCTTGGCTCCCAACGACTGATCGGGTTCCGCCACCCCGCCGAGGGTGTGAAGTTCCCGTGATGATGGCGCGACGGGAATCTCGAACGGTACCGTTCGCGAACAACCGGGTAGATGGACGTGGCTTTCGGATCGTGGTGGGAGCGGGGCGTCTGCCGGGGGCAGGACGCGGCCTACTTCTTCGCTCCGTCCTACTTCGAGAAGCGGGCTGAGAAGAACGCCCGGGAGGCGATCGCGAAGGCGCTCTGCGTCCGCTGCCCGGTGCGAGAGCCCTGCCTGGAGTTCGCCCTGGCCACGCGCGATCCCCACGGGGTCTGGGGCGGGATGAACGAGATGGAGCGACGGGCCCTCTTGCGGGCTCGGGACAGCGAGCCCGCGGAGCAGCGCGAAGCCGTCTGACCGGGGGCCCCGGGCGTGCGAGGATGCCCGGCATGAACGACCAGTCGATCCTGGATCGGCTCGGTGAGCTCGAGATCGAGCTCCCGCCGCCGCCCGCCGCCGTTGCCGTGTACCTCCCGTGCGTCGTGCACGGCTCGATCGCGTTCGTCGCCGGACAGATCGCGATGAGCGACGGCGTCGTCCTGCACCCGGGGTCGCTCGGGGATCAGGTGAGCGTCGACGAGGGGGTCGACGCAGCGCGACGGGCCGCCCTGCAGGCACTGTCGGCCTTGCGCGACGCGCTCGGCGGTACGTTCGAACGGCTCGAGCGGATCCTCCAGATGACCGTGTTCGTCGCCTCGGCGCCGGGTTTCGTCGAGCAGCCGAAGGTCGCCAACGGTGCGAGCGAGCTCCTGGCGGAGATCCTCGGAGATGCCGGCCGGCACGCGCGCGGAGCGGTCGGCGTGTCGTCGCTGCCGCTGGGTGCTCCCGTCGAGCTGCTGATGACGGCGGCCGTGCGGGCCGCGTAGCTCAGTCCTCCCGCGGGAACCTGACGTCACCCCGTCGCCGGGTGATCCCCTGGCCGTCGAGCCATTCCGCCAGCGGGACCGCGAACTTCCGGCTGGTGCCGAGCGCCTCGCGGAGCGTGCTCACGGTGATCCCGTCCACGGCGTGCTGGTGGACGAGCGCGATCGCCCGGTCGACCAGCGACGGCGCGACGACGAGCTCGGGCGAGATACGGACGACGGTTCCCGCGCGTGAGGCGGCCTCGATCACGTCTCGAGGGGTGCCGGCGTGGAGGAGATCCTTGACCGTCGGGGGCAGTGCCTCGTGCTCGCCGGAGATGCGCTCGAGGAGCGTGCGGACGTCGTCCGCACGCTCCTCGAGCGCAACCCGATGTGTGGCGAGCCGCACGGTGGTCGACGTGCGGACGATCGATCCTTCCGAGGCGAGCAGGTCCAGCAGGGTGTCCGGCAGGCCGGCGGCGCGCGGCGCGCCGGCACGGCGCAACGCGTCGCCCGCGGCCTGCCGGACGACGCCGAGCGGCGCGCCCTCTTCGAGCGGTTCGACCCGGTGGAACGCGCCCAACAGGTCGTGAAGGGCGTCGCGCACCGCGTGCCGAACGGCCGGCGCGATGCACCACCCGTCGTGCGGGTCGGGGGGTTCCCCGCCGGTGAGGAGCACCACGTCCTCCGCGCGAACGGCGCCACGCTCCTCGACCATGAGATGGGGCAGGTCGCCGCGGGGCGCCGCCGCGCGCCGCGCGAGGAACGACCGATGCCGTGGGTCGGCGGCGCGCGGCGGCCCGACGTCCAGGACGGTCCCGCCGCCGACCGTCCGTTGCCGCCCTGATTCGCGCACCACGAACCGGTCGAAGACGTCAAGCACCAGCGGTTGGGCGGTGCGCACGCGCGCGAACGGCTCGTCGAGCATCCGGATCCTCGCGTCGACCTCGGCCGCTCCGGCGTAGACCTTGAACGCCCCGCGGGCCGGGATCCGCTCGAGGTCGCGCACCGGCCGGATCGCGACGTCGAAGACGGTCGTCGGGCGCCACGATCCCGGTTCGGCGAGGACGTCCCCGCGGGCCAGGTCGTCGCGTCCGGCACCGGTGAGGTTGGCGGCCACCCTCGTCACCGGGCAGACCTTCGACTGGTCATGCTTGTGGGTCTGGAGGCCGCGCACGCGCGTCCGCCGTCCCGCCGGATAGGCCTCGACCGTCTGGGACGCGCTCAGGCAGCCGCCGGTGAGCGTCCCCGTCGCGACCGTGCCCGCACCCTTGATCGTGAAGGCGCGGTCCACGAACAGCCGTGTGCGCGCTGGCTCCGGCGGAGGCGCGGCCGCGAGCATGGTGTCGAGCGCCGCGACGAGCGTGTTCACCCCCGCGCCGGTCTCGGGGGAGACGGGGATCACGGGAGCCTCGGCGAGCACCGTTCCCGCGATGCGCTCGAGCACCTCGTCGGTCGCGATCGCGAGCGTCTCCTCGTCGACCAGATCCCGCTTCGTGAGCGCGACGACTCCGCCGGCCACCCCGAGGACGTCGAGGATCTGCAGGTGCTCCTCGGACTGCGGTTTCCATCCCTCGTCCGCCGCGACGACGAACAGGACGAGGCGCACGGGCCCGACCCCCGCGAGCATGTTCCCAACGAACCGCTCGTGCCCGGGCACGTCCACGAACCCGATCTCGCGCCCGCTCGGGAGGGTGCACCAGGCGTACCCGAGGTCGATCGTGAGGCCTCGGCGTTTCTCCTCCGCCCACCGATCGGGGTCCATCCCGGTCATCCGCATGATGAGGGAGGACTTCCCGTGGTCGACGTGGCCGGCGGTCGCGATGACGCGCAGCTCTCCGCTCACGTCAACCCTCGTCGTCGAGGTCGTCGCCTTCCAACGCGTAGAGGACCGCGCGGGCGAGATCGTGCAGCTGCCCGTCCGTGACGGTGCGGACGTCGAGCACGACGTTGCCGTCCTCGACCCTGCAGAAGACCGATGGGGAGCCGCTGCGGAGACGGGCGGCGAACGCCGGCGGGTCGGGAGCCTTCATCCGCACGCCCCACGACGGGAGCGCGAGCCCGGGGAGCGACCCTCCTCCGACGACCGAATCGCACCGCACGACGTGCGCTCCTTCGAGGTCGCCACCGATCGACCGGGAGAGGCGATGCGCCCGCTTCGCGAGGACCTCGTCGTCGGCGTGCATCATCGCGTGGACCGGGACCTCGTGGTGTCGGCCGGTCGCGTGCAGCCGGAGCGTCGCTTCGAGCGCCGCGACCTGGAGCTTGTCGACGCGCATCGCCCGAGCGAGCGGATGCGTCCGGAGCCTGCGGATCAGGTCGGCCCGCCCGAGGATGCAGCCGGCCTGCGGACCACCGAGGAGCTTGTCGGCGCTGCACGTGACCAGGTCGGCGCCGTCCGCGAGCGCGCCGCGGACGGTGGGTTCGTCACCCGGGAAGTTGCGCTCGCGCTCGAGCAGCCCCGAGCCGACGTCGTAGAGGAAAGGGATCCCCTTCTTCCGGGCGAGGGCCGCGAGGTCCTTCGCGGAGACCTCGGCCGTGAAGCCGACCACCTTGTAGTTGGAGGGATGGACCTTGAGGATCGCCGCCGACCGGTCGTCGAGCGCATCGCGGTAATCCGCCAACCTGGTCCGGTTGGTGGTGCCGACCTCGACCAGCCTCGCTCCGGAAGCCTTCATGATGTCGGGGATCCGGAACTCCCCGCCGATCTCGATCAGCTCGCCCCGCGAGACCAGCACCGATCTCCCTTTGGCGATCGCAGCGAGCGCGAGGACCACCGCGGCCGCGCAGTTGTTCACGACGAGGGCATCTTCCGCATCGGTGAGCGACGCCAAGAGCAGCTCCGCCCGGCCCGACCGGCGGCCCCGGACCCCGCTCGCGCGATCGACCTCGAGGTCGGCGTAGCCGTTCGCCGTTCGGGCGATCGCGCGGATCGCGGATGCGGCGAGCGGTGCACGTCCCAGGTTGGTGTGCAACAGGACCCCCGTCGCGTTGATGACCGGGGTCAGTCCGAACGCGGTGTCCGCGGCCCGCCCGATCGCGACCGTGAGGATCTCGTCGTCCGACGGAGGCTCGGTGCCGTCCGCCGCGATCGCACGGATCTCGCTCAACGTGGCGAGGAGCGTCCGCTTCAACAGGGGGCGGCCGAGGGTCGCCGACGCGCGTTGCCCGGGCTCCGACCGCAGCAAGGTGTCGACCGACGGCACCTTCCTGCGGACATCCCCCGCCATGCTGGCGAGCCTACAGCGGTAAGATGCCGCGCGATGTCCGACACCGACGTCCGCCCGGCGTTCCAGAGCTCGGACCTCATGAACATGGTGCGCGGCGGTGGGGTGGACATCGTCCCCGCCGGCGAGTTCGCCACCGAGGAGATGATCCTCAACATCGGTCCGCAGCATCCGTCGACGCACGGGGTGCTCCGGATCGTCGTCGAACTGGACGGGGAGGTCATCACGCGCGCCGAGCCCGTGATCGGCTACATGCACCGCGGGGCCGAGAAGCTCGCCGAGTTCCGGGACGCGCGGCAGACCCTCGTACTGATGAATCGCCACGATTGGCTGTCCGCGTTCAACAACGAGCTCGGCTGGACGATCGCCGTCGAGCGACTGGCCGAGATCGAGGTTCCCGATCGCGCGCAGTGGATCCGAACGATGTTCGCCGAGTTCAACCGGATCATGAACCATCTCGTGTTCATGGGCTCATACCCGTTGGAGCTGGGCGCGATGACGCCGATCTTCTACTCGTTCCGCGAGCGCGAGATGGTGCAGGACCTCGTCGAGTCGGCGACCGGGGCGCGGATGCATCACTCGTTCGCTCGCGTCGGTGGGCTGAAGGACGACCTTCCTCGCGGGTTCCTCAAGCGTGCGGGAGTGGTGCTCGCCGCGCTCCGGCGCCTGCTGAAGGAGTACGACCAGCTGATCATGGGGAACGAGATCGTCTTCAAGCGGTGCCGCGACGTCGGTCCGATCCACCCGAGCATCGCGATCGCGTACGGCTGCTCCGGCCCCACGTTGCAGTCGACGGGCGTCGCGATGGATCCGCGGAAGGACACGCCGTACGAGAAGTACGCTGAGGTCGAGTTCGAGGTTCCGGTCGGCGAGCACGGGGATTGCTACGACCGACTGTGGGTGTTGGTCCAGCGCGTGCGGCAGTCGTGCGACATCATCGAACAGTGTCTCGACCGGCTGCCCCCCGGTCCGTTCCGGACGAGCGGCCTGCTCAACAAGGCCATCAAGATCCCCGAGGGCGAGATCTACGTCCGCACCGAGAACCCGCTCGGCGTCCAGGGCTACTACGTGGTGGGCAACGGGAAGAAGGAGCCGTACCGCCTCAAGATGCGGACCGCGAGCTTCTCGAACGTGAGCGTGCTCCCGGCGATCCTCCCGGGCACGCTGGTGCCCGACCTCATCGCGATCCTCGGCTCGATCTTCTTCGTGGTCGGCGACATCGACAAGTAGCGCGACCACGCTGTCGGCTTCGCTGTTCGGAAGGTAGGTTTCCTCCCCTCATGGGCCTCCCTTCGTTCTCCGACGATTTCCCCGCCTGGTACCAGGAGGTCGTGCGTCAGGCGGACCTTGCGGAGAACTCGCTCGTCCGCGGGACGATGGTGATCAAGCCGTACGGCTACGCCCTCTGGGAAGCGATCCGCGATGCCCTCGACCTCCGGTTCAAGGAAACGGGGCATCAGAACCTGTATTTCCCGCTGTTCATCCCGCTGCGGCTGCTGGAGCGCGAGAAGGAACATGTCGAGGGGTTCGCCCCCGAGTTCGCGATGGTCACCCACGCGGGCGGCGAGGAACTCGGCGAGCCGCTCGTCGTCCGGCCGACCTCCGAGACGATCATCTGGGATACCTACGCGAAGTGGGTCCAGAGCTACCGCGACTTGCCCCTGCTCTACAACCAGTGGGCCAACGTGGTTCGGTGGGAGCTGCGGCCGAGGCTGTTCCTTCGCACGACCGAGTTCCTGTGGCAGGAGGGGCACACCGCGCACGAGACCGAGGAGGAGGCCTGGGAAGAGGCGAGACGCATGCTCGAGGCGTACCGGCAGGTCGCGGAAGACGTCATGGCGATGCCGGTGTTCCTCGGCCGGAAGACCCCCGCGGAGCGGTTCCCGGGTGCCGTCGAGACGTTCACGATCGAAGCGTTGATGCGCGACCGGAAGGCGCTGCAGGCAGGCACCTCGCACTACCTTGGGCAGAACTTCGCCAAGGCGTACGGGGTGCGATACCTGGGCCGCGACGGCGAGCAACACTTCGTTGAGGGGACCTCATGGGGGGCGACGACCCGGCTCGTCGGCGGCCTGATCATGGCCCACGGCGATGAGAGGGGCCTGCGGCTGCCGCCTGCCGTGGCGCCGATCCAGGTGGTGGTCATCCCGATCTTCCGGAACGACGACGAGCGGGGCCGCGTGCTGGGCGAGACGGAGCGGCTCGCCGAGAGCTGGCGCGCCAGCGGTCTCCGCGTCAAGGTCGACGATCGGGATGATCTGCGACCGGGATACAAGTTCGCCGACGCCGAGCTCCGCGGCATCCCGGTTCGGGTGGAGATCGGCCCGCGTGACCTCGACGCATCCCAGGTGATGGTGGTGCGCCGGGACACCGGAGCGAAGTCGGCGGTCGGCATCGAGGCGGCCGCGATGGCGCTCACCACGTTGCAGGACGAGATCCAGCGCTCGCTCTTCGACGACGCCCTCGCCTTCCGCGAGGCGCACACGACGCGCGTGGGTTCCTACGACGAGCTCCGCGACGCGATCGAGGATCCGGGGGGGTTCGCGTTCGGCGGCTGGTGCGGGGACGCGGCGTGCGAGGCCAAGGTCAAGGCCGAGACGAAGGCGACGATCCGATTCTTGCCGTTCGAACCCGAACCGACGGGCGGCCTCTGCGTGGTGTGCGCCCAGGCGGCCGTGGACACGGCCGCCTGGGCGATCGCCTACTGAACGCTACGTCTGCCGGTTGACCCAAACCCCTCCGGGTCCGGTGTACGAGTTGCCCTCGCCCCACGTCGCGACCGTCTTGCCGGTGTTCGTGACGGCCGTCTCGCCGTAGTCGCCGTAGGGCTCGAGGAACCCGTTCGCGGTCTTGTACGATGCGCCGCTCGTGACGTCGGAGATCTTCACCGGTGTGGTCCACGTGGCCCCGCCGTCGGTCGAGCTGCGGTACCAGACGTTCCATGCATCGAAGTTGCCACCGTTCGTCTGCATGTACCAGGCGCGGACGTCGCTCGTTCCGCCCATCTCGACGGACGGGAAGTCGCCCATCTCGCCCCCGGTCGAGAGCGCCACCTTCCCCGACCACGTCGCGCCGCCGTCGGACGAGCGCTGTGCGTAGATCGTCTCGTTCCCTCCTGACACGGTGGCGCCGTCGTAGAGCAGGACCAGGTTCGAGTTCCCGAAGCCCGCGATCGCGCTGTGCCCCGGGTAATAGTCGGCAGGACACCCCGCGGCCGTGCAGACCGGCCCGATCTGGACCGTGTCCACGAGCTTCGTGGTCCAGCTGGCGCCGCCGTTCGTCGACCGGTAGACGTTGACCTGGTCGTCGCCGGTCAGCGCGCCACCTCCCCCGTAGAGCAGGCTCGTCTCAGAGAAGACCACCGTCCCGTTGGGCAGCACGTCGCCGTCGAACGCGTAGATGTAGCGCTTCGAGTCGACGATCTTCGTCTGCGTCCAGGTGGCGCCGGCGTCATGGGACTGCGCGATCCACGGGTCGCCACCGGTCGGGCCGTTGAACGCGATATAGACGTCGGTGCCGTTGTCGGACACCGCGAGGATCGGCTTGTCGTTCCAGGCGACGTTGCCGTAGACGGGCACGGGCGCCGTCCAGGTCTGTCCGTGGTTCGTCGACTTCGAGAACACCACGTTGAAGCCGTTCATCCACGCCGCGTACACGGTCCCCGTGTTCGGCACGACCTCGATCTGGGGATCGAACTGCCCGCTCACTCCTCGGCAGGCGCACAGGTACTGGTCGGGCCCCCAGGTGGCGCCGCCGTCCGTCGAGATCTTCAAGACGTGATACGGCAGCGGACACTGGTTGCCGCATGCGGTCGGGCCGGTGTATCGGGTCGCCAAGAGGTACACGTACGGCGCGTTCGGATCCGCGGCGATCGCCGGCTCCCAATCGTCGGCCGTCGGACCGATCACCCGCTCGCCCGCCCAACCGCCCGGAGGTGCGGGCGGAGCTGCCTTCACGCGAAGCGTGCCGGCCGCCATCGCCGCACGCCAGGCGTCGAGCCGCTCCTGCGTCTGCTGCGTCTGTTCCTCCGCCTCGGCGTTCCCCCCCTTCGCACCCTCGCGCTCCCCTCCGGCTCGACCGCCGGGTGCAGCCGCGGTGCCGCCGACCGTCAGGAGCCCGGCGATGATGAGGGCGACGATGGACGACACGATCGCGGCGACGGACAGGCGACGACGCTGCATGGCAAACCTCCTCCGGGGGGACGTCCGGGGAACCGTACGGCCCGCGACGTTGCCGCGCAACTGAACGGCGTTCAGGAGCCGACGCGGTCGGCCGACCGAGCGGACGCTCGCGCCAGCCACGACGGCGCGGCGAGCCCGGGCGTCGCGAGCAGCATCCACCGGAGCCGTCCGAGACCTCCGGGATCGATCAGCAGGCTTGCCCGGCTGCGGTCCGAATACGTCCTCACGGCTTCGGTCCCGCGGCCGGCGTCCATCGATCGGTGTTGGCCCTCGAGCTGTTCGTGCATCCATCGGTCGAGACCGAGCGCGAGCAGCGCGTGGCGCTGCGTGACCGATGGGAACGTTGCGAAGCCGAGCGATGCCGCGTAGGACGCGATCAGCTCGAAGTCGACCCCTGCTGTGATGTCCGTCGCGCCGGGTTTCGCCAGCACATCCTCGACGATCGCCTGGTCCCGGTACCCGTGGAGCGGACCGCCGGTGGTCCCGAGCCCGCCGTAGTCGATCAGCAGCGCGTAGCCCCGCTCGAGCGTGCGGCCCAGCGTGTCGATCAGCGCGATCGCGCCGACGGGCGCGATCCGCTCGTGCTCGGTGTCGGAGGAGGCGAGCAGCCCCGGCTCCGCCGGGGCGAGCACCTCGACGAGGTGTTCGCCCCGCAGTCCGATCCGAACCTCGCGCTCTCCTCGGAGGACGCGGAATGGGAGGTTGTCGAGCAGCTCGTTGCCGAGGACCACGTCCACGGGTGGAACCAGCTCCGTCCGCACCTCGATCCCCTCGATCTTCCAGAGCGCCGTTCGCGCGCCCGCGCTCCGTTCGATCGCGGTGTACGCGATGGGAAGGTCGCCGGTTCCGGCCAGGATGCATCGTGCGAGGGTCCCGTCGCCGGCTCCCATCTCTGCGACGCGCAACGGGGTCGGCCGTCCGAGGCCATCGCGCAGCTCACGGAGCGCCGCGGCGAGGAGCCCGCCGAAGATCGGATGGACGTGCGGACTCGTGACGAAGGCGCCGCGAGCCCCGATCGGTGGCGTCGCGTAGAACCCTCCGCGACCGTAGAGCGCGAGCTCCATGAACTCGGCGAACGTGATGGGGCCGTGAGCCTCGATCGCGCCGCGGATCGCCTCCATCGGAGTCGCTGCGTCGCCCACCATCGCAGTATGGCGGGGCTCGCCGGCTGGGAGGATAGACGCGGTGGATACGCGAGCGATCCGGGAGGCTGCGTCGGCGATCTGCGTGCGCGATGGTCTGTCGGGTGAGCCCGAGGTGCTCGTCGTCCAACGCAGCCAAGAGAGCCGGTTCCTCCCCGGCTACGTCGCGTTCCCCGGCGGCGCGATCGAGCCGGGAGACGATGCGCGCGCCATGCGCTGGTTCGGCTCTGCCTCCGAGGGGAAGCGTGCGGCCGCGCTCCGCGAGCTGGTCGAGGAGGTCGGTCTGGCGGTGACGTCCGGCGGGGTGGTCACGAGCCAGGGGATGGCCCCGATCGACGAGTTCCCGCCGGAGCCCGACACGATCCCCGAGGTCTGTCACTGGGTGGCGCCTCCCGGGGTGCCGGTCCGGTTCGATGCCCGCTTCTTCGCGGTGTCGGTCGATCCCGGCGTCGAGCCGATGGTGGACGGCCGCGAGGTCGTGACCGCCTGGTGGACCTCCCCGCGGGCGCTCCTGTCCGGCTGGACCGCGGGCACGCACAAGCTGTACTGGCCCACCTGGTTCACGGTGAGCGAGCTGGCGGCGTGCGCGTCGCGACAGGAGGTCTTGGGGCTGCGCTTCGCCACGCGCGAGCCGACCGCCGACGAGGAGCAGAGTATGCCGCGCCACGTGATGGAGCACGAAGCGTGACGCTCGCGGTGATCCGGATCCTCGCCCCGAACCCGAGCGTCGCCACGCTCGAGGGAACGAACACGTGGATCGTGGGCCACGATCCGACGATCGTGATCGACCCGGGGCCCGCGATCGACGAGCATCTGGGAGAGGTCGCACGTGCCGCGGGGCGGGTGGCGCACGTCCTCGTGACGCACGATCACGAGGACCACGCGGCCGGCGCCGTGGCGTTCGCGCGGCTCGTCGGCGCGAACGTCTCCGCGTGGCGGCTCCCGGGCTCTTCGAAGGTGACCGACGGAGCGCGCTTCACCGCCGGAGAGGTCGAGCTGGCCGCGTTGCACACGCCCGGCCACAGCGGGGACCACGTGGTCTTCTCGGATCCCGGCTCGGGCGCCCTGTTCACGGGCGACGCCGTCCTCGGCCGCGGCACGAGCTTCATCGACGAGCCCGACGGCGACCTGGCGAAGTACCTAGCCTCGCTCCGACGGATGCTCGAGCGCGACCCGCGCACGATCTATCCCGGTCACGGCCCTGTCGTCCTGGACGCGAAGGCCAAGCTTCGGGAGTACCTCGAGCACCGCGCCGAGCGCGAGGAGCAGATCCTCGCCGGGCTCGCCGCAGGCGACTCTACCGTCGAGGCGCTGGTCGAGCGGATCTACGCCGAGCACCCTTCGGACGTGCGAGAGCTGGCCGCTCGGTCGGTGACGGCACATCTGCACAAGCTCGAGACGGAGGGTCGCGTGGCGAAGGCGGGCCGCGTCGCCGAGCGGACGTGGACGATCGTCGAGCCGAAGGCGTGCGCGCGCTGCGGCAGGCCGGTGAAGGGTCGCGCGCGGTACTGCGGGTCGTGTTCGCTGGCCTTGTTGCAGGGCGACACCGCAGGCTCGGCGTAGCGCCGGACGTTCACGGGCGCAGTAGCCGCAGGGGCGAGCGAACCACGTATCGGCCGCGCCGCTCCACCTGGACGCGGCCGCGTTCGATGAGACGACGGAGCGCGCGGTTGGCGGTCTCGCGCGACGTGCCGGCGAGCGCGGCCAGGTCCTCCTGGCGCAGCGTGATGGGGATGGACGTGCCGCCGGGGACCGGCCGGCCGAACCGGGCGGCCAGATCCTGCAGGCGCCGCTCGATCCGGGTGGAGACGTCGAGCCACGCGACGTCGCAGGCCAGGATCGACGCGCGGCGCGCGCGCTCCGCGAGCGCCGCGGTCAGCTCGCCGACCGCGGCGGGCCGAAGGCGCGCCGGCCGCAGCGTCAGCAGCGTGCAGCCGGCGACCGTTCCGTGAGGCTCGCCGGCGACGTCTCCCGGTCCGAGCAGGTCGACGACGAGCTCGCGACCGTCCGGCGTCACGAGCGACGCGCGGAGGATCCCGCTCTCGACGAGCCACGGCCCGGCACCCGGCTCGCCCTGCCGGACGAGCGTCCTGCCGGAGCGCACGATCGTGAGGGGGAGTGGTTCGACGACGGCCACCGAGCGCTGCTCCACTCGCACCACCCCGCGGCACCGTAGCGAGCGCCACCGACATCGGACGGGATAGGCTGGGTTGCTCGCTCGCACCATCGCGCCGCAACACGCGGCCGGGAGAAGGGATCCGACGTGGCAAACCCGAAGCTCGAGACCGTCCTCGGATACGTCCCGATGTTCCACGAGCTGTCCAAGCGTGAGATCCGCAAGGTCGCCGCGCTGTGCGATGTGGGCGATTACATGGCCGGCGCCGCGATCGTGAAGCAGGGCGAGCCCGGTGACGCGTTCTACGTGGTCCTCAAGGGTCAGGCGAAGGTCTCCACGAACGGTCGCTTCATCGGCCGGATGATCCCGGGGGATCATTTCGGCGAGATCGCGGTCCTCGACGGCGGCGAACGGACGGCCACCGTGACCTCCGAGACCCCGATGACCCTCGTGATCTTGCGCCGGAAGGACCTCCTGAAGGCGCTCCGCTCGGATCCGAACCTCGCCCTGCACATGATGACCGAGCTCGCGAAGATGATCCGGCGGATGAGCAAGACCACCACCCAGTAGCGATGCGGGTCGAGTTCGCTTCCCCCGACGACGAGCAGAAGGCGACCCTCGCGACCGCCGAGTGGCACGACGGAGCGGTCACGATCTCGTCCGAGGACGATGAGCTCCGGACGAAACTGGCGCACGCCTTCCGGCGCACCCCGGTGGTCGTCGACGACCCGTCGTTCCGCCGGCTGGGCACCTCGGGCTCGGTGATGCTGCAGCCGGGCGACCTCGCGTGGTTCCGCGCGGTCGCGCAGGGCAGGGCCGTGGCGGAGACCGGTCTCGAGGCGCGCTTCGTCCCGGGCGCGTCCGTCGGCGGCTTCGACCCGGCAGCCGGGTACCTCCCCTTCGCGGAACAGGTCGAACGGTTGGACGCGCGCGCGGCGCGCTAGCCGTTGGCTGCGAGCCAGGCGCGGCCCGCGTCGCAGAACCCCTTGAAGTCGCAGTGGGTGCACCACGCGCCGGGGATCGGTTCGAACGCGCCGGCCCCGATCGCCTCGAGCGACGCCTCGACGCGGGAGCGGACCTCCGCGGGATCGCCCATCGGCTGCGAGACGACCTCGTCCTTCGCGAGGTAGCAGTAGCTGAGGGTCACGTCCTCGGGAGCCTTGCCCCAGATCTCGACGCACGCGAGTCCGTACAGCTCCAGCTGCATCGGCGCGGCGATCCCGGCCCCCGTCTTCCAGTCCACGACCTCCCACGGCCCGGGGGGCTCGCCGTAGATCGCGTCGATCCGGCCGCTCACCGTGAAGGCGCCGACCCGAAGGAGGAACGCTCGCTCCGCGAACAACGGGACGACGCCCGCGAACCGTGACGCCAGGAACGACTGGCGGAGCCGATCTACCCGGCCCGGGTCGCCGGCCAGCTCCTCGTGCGTGAGGTCGATCGCGTCGTCGGTCTCGAGCAGCTGGCCCTGGCCGGACGCCCGCCGCTCGATCCACCGGTGGATCTCTGTCCCGATCCGGGCCGCCGGCCCGCTGAAGCGCGGGAGCGGCCGGACGCTGGTCCAGTAGAAGCGCTTCGGGCATGTGGTGTAGTCGACGACGCCTCCGACGCTCACGGTGGTCGGCAGGCGCTCGCCGCCCGGCCGGGCATCGAGGGCCTCGCGTTCGCGCAGATGGGCGGCGAGCGCCCGCCGTTCGGCGGCGAGCCCTTCGAAGGCCGCCCGGTCGGCCGCGGGGAGAGCGTCGACGAGCGACGGTTGGATCCCGTCGATCGCCGCCGCCCGCCACCCGCCGGCGAACAGCGCGTCCGCGTCGTCCGGCCGAGCCGGACCCGGCCACGGCCGGACGAACCCCTCACGCAACCCGAGCATCGGGTTCTCGTGGCCCGGCTCCTCCGGTCCCTGCTGGACCGACGCGGAGCCGGTGGACGCGCCCCACGCCATCAGCTCGTCGAGGAACAGCGACCGCTTCTTCGGCGTGTTGTTATCGCCGTACCAGAACGCGCCGCTCACGCTGAGCGTCCTGCGGGCTCGCGTGAGCGCGACGTAGGCGGTCCGCCGCTCCTCCACGATCTCGTGCGCGGCGAGCGCCGTCTTGAACCGGCTCACGTTGCCGTCGAAGGACGGCAGCACTTTCGCGTCTCCCCGGAGCTCGAAGTCGAGCGATTTGCCCCGCTCCGCCGGGTTCTGCGGGATCGTCGGGTTGGGCAGGTAGCCGTGAGCCACGCCGGGGACGAAGACGTGATCGAACTCGAGCCCCTTGGCGACGTGGATCGTCATCACCTTGACGGAGTCCTCATCGGACGGTTGGACCGGCGCCCAATCCTGTTTGTCGAGCTCCTCGACGGCGTCGACGTAGTCGAGGAATGCTCGGAGCGTGAGCTCACCCTCCACGGGTTCGAACGCGTGGACCTCGTCGAGGAACGCGGCGAGGTTCCGCCGAGCGCCGAGCGCGCGGGGGCGATCGAGGTCCGCGTCGAGCTCGTCGAGGATCCCGATCCGCCGGATCACCTCCCCGAGGAACTCCCCGACGGGTTTGCGCGCTTCCTGGCGCAAGACACGGAGCTCGTCGCGGAAGGCGGTGAGTCTGTTCCGCGCCTCGTCGGACAGGCCCTCGACCTCGTCGAGCCGCTCGAGCGCCTCGGCGAACAGGAAGGGCTCCGCCTCGACGTCGTCCTCGGTCATGTACTCGAGCATCAGCTTCGATTCCCGCGTCGCGAGCCGGGCGACGAGCGCGAGGTCCTTGAATCCGACGCGGTACCGAGGGCCGAGCAGGATCCGCGCGAGCGCCACCGAGGCCTTCGGATCGTGGACCGCTCGGGCGTACGCGAGCACCTCCACCACCTCGGGCTGCTTCAGGAGCCCGGCGAGGCCGACGATCTCGACCGGCACGTCGTGCTCATCGAACGCGCGCTGCAACAGACCGAACAGGCGGGACGTCCGGCACAGGACCGCGATGTCGGACCACGCGGCACCGACCGCGCGCAGCGCCACGACGCGCTCCGCGATCGCGCGAGCCTCGGTCCACTCATCCATGTGCCGGGCGACCGCGACCTCGCCCTCGCCGTTGGCCGGGTCGGGGCGGAGCTCCTTGTCGGGATCGGGCCGCTGCGCGTCGGGGATGGGCCCGATGATCGTGTCCGCGGCTGCGAGGATCCGGGCCCCCGAACGGAAGTTCGTGTACAGGGGGAGTCGGGCGGCCGGTGTTCCGTCCGACCGGGGGAACCGCTCGGGGAACTCGAGCAAGTTGTAGAGCGAGGCTCCCCGCCACGCGTAGATGTTCTGGTCCGGGTCGCCGACGGCCGTCACCGGATGACCGTCACCGAACAGAGCGTGCATCAGGTCCGCTTGTGCGACGTTCGTGTCCTGGTACTCGTCCAGGAGCACGGCGTGGAAACGCGCACGGTGATCCGCGACGATCTGTGGGTACCGTTCGGCGATCTCGATCGCGCGATCGATCTGGTCCCCGAAGTCGATCACCCCCAGCTCGCGCTTGAGCTCCCGGTACCGCGCGCACGCCTCGGCGAGCTCCAAACGCTCCTCAGCGGCCTCGTACACCCGGTTGGATCGCGCGTTCTTGAGCAGCTCGAGCCTGGCGGCCACGTGCGCTTCGATCTGCACCGGCCGCACCCGATGGTTCTGGGCCTGTTCGTCGAGCTCGAGGATCTTCGAGACGAGCGACGGCTGCCACGTGGCGGCGGCATGGTCGAAGGTCATCCGGTCGAGCACCCGCGAGCAGAGCTCGCTCCGCTGGGCCTGCGTGAGGACCCGGGCCCCCGGCTCGAACCCCGCCAGGACGCCGTAGCGCTCCAGCAGGGATGCCGCGAACCCGTGGTAGTTCAGGACCTCCGGTTCTTCCCCCTCGGCGAGCTCCAGGGTTGAGAGCGCCCGGCGGACGCGCAGCCGGAGGTTGTCCGTTGCCTTGTTCGTGAACGTCAGGCACAGGACGTTGCCGGGGAGCACGCCCTGGTCGGGGTCGACGCCGTGGATCCGATCGAGGGCCGCGAGCGCCAGGTAGACGACCCGAGCGGCCATCACCGAGGTCTTCCCCGAGCCGGCGCCCGCGATCAGCACGCACGGTTCGAGCGGCCACGAGATCGCCCGCCACTGCTCGTCGGTGGGCTCGGCGCCCATGGCGGCCGCGATCTCCGCCGGAATGACCGATGGACGGACGGTGCTCACCGCTTCCCCATTTCGAAGACCTGCCGTCCCTCGGGCCAGATCGGGCAGAGCGTGCGGAAGTCGCACCAGAAGCAGTCGGCCTGAGGGTTCGGACGGTAGACCTCGTCGACGATCAAGCGCTTCTGCTCGGCGATCAGCGCCGAGAGCGTCTCGCGCACCGCGGTCTGATACTGCTCGGCGCTCCGGTGCGAGACCTGCCACGCCTTCACGACGATGTCGTGCGGCGGCTTCCAGTGGCCCTTGATGAACGCGAGCTCGACCGCGCGGACCGGGCGGAACCGCTCGAGGGTCGCGGACTCGTTCACCGCCAGGTAGTAGATACCGAGCTGCAGGCTCTCCTCGGCCTTCGGCGCGTTGTCGGGGTTGCCGGTCTTGAAGTCGGTGATCCTGGTGCCGCCCGACGCGAGCGGACCGATCCGGTCGATCACGCCGACGATCGTCACGCCGTCGAACTCGAACTCGAAGAACTCCTCGACCGCCAGGGACTCGCCCTCGCCGTAGTTGAACCACCAGTTCCGGAACATCCGCTCCTCGACCAGGCGTCGGTACGCCACGGAGACCGCCCTGGAGGGGAACTCCTGATCACGCCAGCGTTCCGTGATGGCGCCCAGGATCGACTCCTTCGACTTCTCGAGCTCTCCCTTCTCGCACTGCTCGATCAGGCCGTGCACCAGCTTGCCGACCCACGCCTGGTAGCCGGCGGTGCGGCCGAGCCCGAGCTCGTCGCCGAGCACGTGCTGCAGCTCGCAGTTCTCCAGCGTGGACAGCCGCGAGTAGCTGAGGCGCAGCCGCTCGTGGAGCGGCTGCCCGGTCTCGGTCCAATCGCGCTGGAACCACCAGGTGGACGGGTCGGCCCCCAGCGCGTGGAGCCCGTCGAGCGCAGCCAGCCGGCGCCAATCCTCTGCGGAGGGATTGGCGAGCTGGCGCCGCCACAGCGCCGTTGCCTCGCGGGTGGAGATCGGCTCGTCGAACGGCGATCCTGGAGCCGGCCGCCACGTGGCGCCCAGCTCGCCGCCGAACCGTGTGCGCTGGGTCAGCTCGTCGGCATCGGCGTGGGTGTCGGAGCACACGAGCACGACCCCCCGGCGAGCCCGGCCGACCACCACGTGGAAGAGGCGGCGTTCATCCTCCAGCCGAGCGCGGACCGATTCGGAGCGCGACGGCGTCCGCTCGAGCGACGCCAGGTCGAACATGGGCTCGGGGCGCCCGAGCGACGGGAAGTTGCCCTCGGCGGCGCCCGCCACGATCACCGTGTCGAACTCGAGCCCGACGGTGCCGTGGGCCGTGAGGACGGCGACGGCATCGGGGCCTGCGCGGTCCCACGCCGTCCATCCGGGGCCGTGCTCCCCGGCGTCCAGGGCTTCGAGGAACCCCTGCACACCGGTGTCGCCACCTTCGCTCGCCTCGGCCACCGCGTTGGCGAACGTGACCACCGTGTCGAGGTCGCGTCGATCGTCGGCACCCTCCAGGCCTGCGGCCTCGACGAGCCGCCGGGAACAGGGCAGCTCTTCCCAGAGCACCCGGAAGGCGTCCTGGACCGACATCCCGGCGAAGAGCGATGCCTTCGCGAGGGTCTCCCGCGCGGCGACGACGGCGTCGGCCTCGGCCGGGTCCAGGCCCTCCGTCACGCCGAGCGCCTCGGCGGCGGCGCGCCCGTCCACGCGTGCGCGACGGATCAGGCCTCGGGCCGCCGCCGGTGACAACCCGATCACGTCGGACGTGAGGAGCGGCTCGACGAGCTCGTCGCGCTCGGGTCCTCCCGCCACGAGCCACCGGAGCGCGAGCACGTACGGGTGGGTCGACGGCGCGGTCCCCAACGACAGGCCTCGTTCGGGAACGACGCGCGGCACCTGCGCGTCGTCGAGCGCGCGGAGCAGGTTGCCGACGTGCGCGCCCTGGCGCCGGACCACGACGGCCAGATCGCTCCAGGCAACGCCCTCGTCCACATGGAGCCGCCGGAGCTCACGCGCGATCGCCGCGTGCTCCTCCGAGGTGTGCGGCGCGATCCATGCCGTGACCGCGGGTTCGGTGACGGATCGATGACGCGCGGTCAGGCCGATCCGCTCGGCTCCCGGGAATGCCTCGGTCGCGAAGCGGTCGAGCGGCAGGCGCGTCGTCCCCTGGAACGAGAAGACGTGGGCGTCGGGATCGGCCGCCACGACGAGGTCCGGTGCGGCGAGACCCCGCAGGATGGCCTCCGCCGCCAACGTCGTGTCCTGGTAGTCATCCACGAGGATGTGGTCGAACAAGGGCGGGCCCTCGGTGGCGGCGAGCGCGGCGCGCTGGAGGAGCCCGGCGAAATCGACCTGGTTGGCGGCATCGAGCACGCCGAGGTACTCCGCGGCGAAGCGCGCGAGTTCCTCCCACCCGCCGAGACCGGCCGCCGCCGCGGCTGCCGAGAGCTCCTCGGGGGTCCGGAGCGACTCCTGCATGCGCGACAGGAGCTGCCGAACCTCGTCGGCGAACCCGCGGAGACCCAGCAGACCGCCGTAAGCCGGCCACGCGCGGGGGTCCTGGGCACCGAGCAGTTCGCGAACCTTCGCGAACTGCTCGGGAGCCGAAAGGACCTCCGGGGGCTCGCCCTCGCGCTCCTTCAGGAGCGCGAGGGCGAGCCCGTGGAACGTCAGCACGCGGAGACCCGGGAGCGAGGCGTGGAGCCTGGCGAGCAGGGTCGCGCGCGCGTCATCGCGCGCGCGACGCGACCCCACGACGAGGGCGACGCGTTCGGGCTCGGCCCCGGCCTCGATCAGCCGCGCGAACCGTTCGCGGAGCACAGCGGTCTTGCCCGTACCCGCAGGGCCGGTGATCAACAGGGTCCCCCCCGCGTGGTCGAGGACCTGCGCCTGCGAGGGATCGGGGGAGAAGGACGGGGCCTCCATGAGGCGGATGCTACCGGCAGCCGCCGACAGCCCGAGGCGACGGCCGCGATCTACAGGTCGGGCCGCGGCGGAACCTCGCCGGTTGCGGTCGGGACGCCCCGGCTCCGCTCGCGGAACCACCGGTCGATGTCCGAGGTTCCGATCGCTCCGACCAGGACCCCGCCGTCGAGCACCAACCCGTCCCGGCCGCCGATGATCTCCAACACGTCGTAGAGGCGATCCGTGGGCGCCACCACCGGCGTCTGGGACAAGGGAGCCATCCCGTCGCGGACCGGCCGGAGCGGGTCGCGTGAGCCGACCTTCCGAGCCGACCCCATCGACACCGTTCCGACGACTCGGCCCGCGTCCACGACCGGGAACGAGCGCTCGGGGTTCTCTCGGAGCCAGCGGTCGAGCGCCTCGGACAGGCTGATCGTCGCCGGGATCCGGTCGTGCATCGGTCGCATCGCATCCGCGGCGGTCCCCACCGAAAGGAGATCGCGGAGCGCGAGGCGTTGCGTCGTGCCTCGTCCGGTCGAGAGCATCACGAACCCGAGGTACCCCAGGAACAGCCAGAGGCCCGTGCCGTTCGAGAAGCTCAGGACGGCTGCGCCGATCATCAGCGCCCCGACCGCGACGGCTCCGTAACCCGCGACCTTGACCGCCGTTCGGCGGTCGTGGGTCGCGCCCCACGTCGCCGCCTGCAGCATCCGGCCGCCGTCGAGCGGGAACCCTGGCAGCAGGTTCAGCGCGCCGATCAGCAGGTTGAGCCCGGCGAGCTGGCGCACGATCTCGCGCATCAACCCTGGCCCCATCGCCGTGGCCACCGCCGCGAAGATGCCTGCCAGAACGAGCGTCGTCAGCGGCCCGACGGCGGAGACGACGAACTCCGCGAGCGGCCCCTTCGCGTTCGCCCGCGTCTCGGTCGCGCCGCCCCAGAACACGAGCGTGATCCCCATCACGGGAAGACCGAACGCTCGCGCGGCGATCGCGTGCGCGGACTCGTGGAGCAAGATCCCACCGAAGAACAGCACGCCCTCGAACAGCGTCAGCCCCGCCGCCCCGGCAGGTGTCGGTCGCCAGATCGAGTTCGTGAAGCTCGTGTAGATCAGGAACGAATACAGGGCCGCCACCCAGAGCCACGACGTCGCAACGTAGATCGGTGTGCCTCGGACCGAGGCGACCTTGAACCGATTCCCGATCGGCATCCACCGAGGGTACTTCAGCGTGCGTCGTTCACCTTGCGGGACCTGTTGTCGCTGCTTCGGGCGGCCGGCAGAACTACTCGAGATCCAGCCCGAGAAGGTCGCCGAGCTCGCGCCCGTTCCTGACCGCGAAGTCCTGATAGCAGTTGTTCATCAGGACGTGCGTCTCGCGCGATTGGTCGGCGAGTGACTCGATCCGCGGAACCCATTCCTGGAGCTCTTCCTTCGGGTAGTCGTAGCGGAAGCGGGCGCTCGCCGTGTCGCTCTTCGCCTGCCATGTCTCGCGGTTGCGTCCGTGGAAGCGAACCATCGCCAGGTCTCTCGCCGTCGCCGCGGCGATCGGCGGGATGCTGGAGTCGAAGCCTTGCGGCATGTCCACGCAGACGTAGGGAAGGTCGCGTTCCTCGAGGAAGCCCAGCGTCTCCTCGACATTGCGTTCCTCCATCCAGCTCTTGTGACGGAACTCGACGGCCACGCGGAAGTCCGGGAGCCGCGCGACACACTCTTCGATGTACGCCTTCGACTTCTTCGAGATGACGAACCACTGCGGGAACTGGAACAGCACGGCCCCCATCTTGCCCGCCGAATGCAGCGGCATCAGAGCGTCACGGAAGCGTTGCCAGACCTCGTCCACGACCTCGTCGGGCAGCTGCTCCCGATAGACGTTGCGCTTGCCCTCTGGGATCGCGGGTTGCAGGTCCTTGTAGAGCGAATCCGGACGGGTCGGGTGGTTCGTCAGCAAGGAGTAGGCCTTGATGTTGAAGGTGAAGTTCTTCGGCGTGCGCTCGATCCACAGGACCGAATTGCTCTCCGAAGGAGGGAAATAGTAGGTCGAGTCGACCTCCACCAACGGGAACTGCGTCGCGTAGAACTGCAAGCGTTTCTCCGCGGACCTCGCGTCGGGCGGGTAGAAGTGACCGTCCTTGATCAGCGTCTTGTCTGTCCACGAAGAGGTGCCGATCAGGATCGAGCCCGTTGTCATGAAGGCACCTCAGGACGAGGGCGTTCCGCCGCTGTCCTTCTTGCGAAGCACGGCAGCCTTCGCCTGCCCCGCCTTGCGCTTGGCCGCGGTCAGGAGACGTTGAGCCCACACGTATTCCGTCGCGAGGATCGTGAGGCCGATGAAGATCAGGAGCCACCCCGGTCCTGGAAGCACGAGGAGAGCGATACCGGCGAGCAGCACGGCGAAGCCCGCGATGGTCACCGCGACGCGCTTGCCGCTGCGCTGGATGAAGCGCGCAACCGCCTTGATAGGTACGAAAGCGGGGTGCTCGTGCCACCGACGAGCAGCTTCCGGCTCGATGACCTCGAGCTCGGCAACGGTCTCGGATGCATCCACCTCTTCGGGGTCGTCGCCCCATACGTCCCGACGGCGGATGTGTTCGTCCATGTGAGCGAGTTTCTCACGGCACGGTCGAACATAGGAAACCCGTTCGATCGTGTGACATGCACGTTCGTTCGGCTTGTCACTCTTTCAACGCCGTGCACCTTGCCTGTGGATAACCGGCGGGCGTAAGAATCGCCAGGGGATCTGCGCCGCGAACCGCGGCCGGGAGGGGAATGGCTACGACTACTGCATCCGGTGATTTGGAGAGCTCCACAACCCGCGGTGTAGATGATTCTTTCGCGATTCGGGTGTTCCAGTTGGCTTCGTCGCTCGGCATTCTCGTCCTTTTGGGTCTGCTCGCGATTTCGGATCATGCGGACCTCGAAGGGGAGTTGCCGGAGATCGCACTCTGGGCAGCTGTTGCGCTCGCAGCTGACCTAATGCTCGTTCGGGTCGGAAAGGGAGTGACTTTGACCATGTCTCTCCCAGTTTCCCTCGCTGCCGCCCTTCTTTTCCATCCGGCTTTCGCGGCACTGGTCGCGTTCGCCGGCTGCCTGGATCCGATGGAGGTTCGCGGAGAGTCTTCACTCTCGCGTGCCATCTTCAATCGTTCACAGGTCGCGCTAGCCACTGCAGCGGCCGCCCTCGTCTTCTATTTCGGGGACGTCAACCCGGCCGCGTGGCCTGCGGTCGCCCTTTGGTCGTTAGTGGCGCTCGCGGCCGACTTCGCTGTCAATGCAGCCTTTGTGGTACCGACGATAGTCCTTCGAGATAGAACGTCGCCTCTCGCGGCGGTACGGCTCCTGTTCGGATCGGCTCCCGCCGACAGCACAATGCTTTACATCTCGATGGGGCTGGTCGCCCCACTGATTGTTGCCATATACGTGACCGCGGGTGCGTGGGGCCTCCTCTTTTGCCTCGTTCCCCTTGCCTTGGCGAGGGGAGGGCTCGTTCGAGCCGAAAGGCTTCATGAGGCGAGGGAGCGGGTCGCCACTAAAGACGAGGCATTGCGAAGGACAACGGAATCGGTTGGGGAGGAGCGGCGCGACGAACGAGTCGCTCTTGCGGGCGAGTTGCATGACGAGGTGTTGCCGCCCCTCTTCAAGGTTCATCTAATGGGTCAGGTGCTGAAGGAGGATCTCGACGCCGGGCGACTACTAGATCTCGATTCGGACCTCCCTGAGTTACTCGCTGCCACTGCCGCATCGCAAGCTGCTGTCCGCCATGTGGTGGATCAGCTACGGCGGTCGTCGCTGGGTCCTGACGGGCTGGTGGGAACCATTCGCCTGCTAGCTGAACATCTTCAGTCAAGCGGGGCGCCGCCCGTTGACCTATTTCTGGAAGATCTCGACGGGTCGGATGAGGCTCTGCTGGTGCTGTATCAAGTCGCAAGAGAAGCATTGACGAATGCCGCGAAGTACTCGAAAGCGAGAAGGATAACGGTCCGGATGTGGGAGGAAGAAGACCACAACGGGCGGCTGATCGTGTCGGACGCTGGAGTTGGATTTGAGACGTCGAACGTCGATTTGCGGAATCACTTCGGCCTGCAATTGATGAAAGAAAGGGTGGAGTCGCGCGGGGGGAAGCTCGTCGTGGAGTCGCGGCTCGGGGATGGGACCACCGTTGCGGCCAAAGTGCCACTCAGAGCCGAGCCAGTCTAGTAATGCCCTGCCTGGGGAGGCGTGGCTCCAGAACATGAAGAGGCCCCCGGCCAGATGGCCGGAGACCTCGCTAGGTTGAATTTCTTAGGTCTTAGCCGACCCGCCAGTGAGCTCCACCCGCCAGGGCGAGAGCCGTCACCGACGCTAGAGCCAGAATCACGCGGCGCGCGATCTTCATCCCTCTTCCTCCTTCGTCACATCCCCGCCCGGGGGACACGCTGGTCACTATCGGGGGACCCCCGTCCGGGGGACAAGCCCCCGCATCGTCGTACGACCTTTGCAGTACCTTTCTCCTACTCGAAAGGCTTGCCAGACCCAGTCATGATGGAGACCCATGAACGAACCGAGGAACCGGGAGCGGCTGCTGCTCGTCGTAAGCATCTGCCTCTTCTTGGCGACTCTCGCCATCTTGGCTTTTGTCTTCTCCCTGGACCCCCTCCCCTTCGGGGTCCAGTGGTTGCTTTGGTCCTTCTTGATTGCGGGAATCGAATTCCTGCCGGTCCCAGCCTGGCGCGGTCTAACGATCAGTGTGGGATTTCCCGTGCTGATAATGGTGGCGATCCTCTATCCTCCCGGCTCAGCCGGAGCGATCGCACTCGTTGGCGCGCTTGATCCCCGTGAGTTTCGCCGCGAAGTCTCGCTCGGGGCGGCTCTCTACAATCGCAGTCAGGTAGCTCTGTCAGTTGTCGCGGCGAGTGCCGTGTTTCATGTGTTTCACGGAGCTCACCAACAACTCGGTGCCTCTGCGCCTTTAATTCTTGTGGGTGCGGCAGCCCTGGCTGCGCTTGCGGACTATGGAGTGAACGCCGGCCTCGTGACGCTCTACATGAGCACCAAGCTCGGGATCTCACCCGCTGAGATGTTCAGGCAGCTCACCATTGGGAACGTTCGCGACTTCTTGATCAGCTATCTGGGGCTTGGCATCCTCGGGCTAACTCTCGCCGTCTTCTTTCAGGTCGTGGGATTTTGGATGCTCCCAGCAGTTTTGGCGCCTCTCATCTTCGCCCGGCAGATGTTCTTCCGATCGCAAGCGCTTGAAGAAGCTCACGTCGAACTTACCGAGCGAGAGGAGATCCTTCGCGAGCTCTCGAACACCATGGCCGAGGAACGGGCAGACGAGCGATTGCAGATCGCCGGATACCTCCATGACGACCTCGCCCAGGTCCTGTTCCGCCTCTCCCTCCAGGTCGACATCGCACGAAAGCTGCTGGATAAGGGCGATGTGGACGACGTCCGCCAGCAGCTGGACAAGATCCGGGAATCCAAACAGGAGACCTCGGATCGGATCCGTGCGCTGATCCGCGACCTGCACCGATCGCCGCTCGGCGCAAAGGGTCTTGCGGAATCGCTCGAGTCGTTCACCGACGAGGTCGGACGTGATTCGCACATCCGGTTCCATCGGGACGTGCAGGACATCGATCTGCCAGCGCCGATCGCCCTCCTGGTCTTCCACATCGCACGCGAGGGCATCATGAACGCCGTCAAGCACGCGGATCCGACCGACGTGTCGGTGACGGTCGCCGAGCAGGGTGAGGACATCGTGCTTCAGCTGGAGGACAACGGGTCGGGATTCGATGCGGGCGCTCCCGGGCCCGAAGGCCACTACGGGATGGCGATGATGCGGGAGCGGGCGAAGGTCGGTGGTGGCTCGTTCGATGTTCGGAGCGGGGTCGGCGAGGGGACCACGATCACGGTTCGGTTCCCGATCGCTCTGCTCCAGCGGGAGCCGCAGCCCGGTACCGAGCCGCCATCCGCCAATGGCCCGGAGCGTGCTTCCCCCGGTACGCCAGGAACCACATCGCGATCGGCCGAGGGGTCTCGCGACTCCGTCCCCGCATGACCTGGAACACGAACCAGGCCATCCCCGCGTAGAGCAGCACATCGCCGACGGAAAGGACAACGCTCGCGGGCGGCGGGATCGGGATGATGTCCCCCAGCGGTGCCAACAGATCTCGATCGCTCATCAGGTGATGCTTCGCTCCTGCGTCGGTCGCCAAGGTCGTTGCGGTCCCGCCGGCGGCTTCGACCGCGCCCGCGCTCACGGGCATCCCGCCGTTGGCCGCCACCACCGCGAGGTTCATCAGCAACCCGACCGCCATGATCGCCGCGCCGGGGATCCACCGGTTGACCGTGAGGAACATCAGGAGCAGGACGTACGAGGCGATGAGCAGTCCCGCCCCGATCGCCCAGGCGGGCACGGCTCCGTACCGAGGGACGGCCACGAGCTGGAGGGCGAGGCCGGCGAACACGAGTGCCCACCAGTGGACGTGAAGGCGCTCGAAGCTGCGGAGATTCCCACCGGCGATCAGGCCCACCACGAGCGAGGCGCCGATCACCGCGAAGATCGGGGACATGCGCGTATCGTGCCTTGCAGCGGCGTCCGCGTCACGCAGCCGTGATCCGAACGAACGTCGGTACGCTTCTAGAGATGGGCGGGTCAGACCAGGACCTCGGGTACTTCGGACCGGGCAGCGTCAGCTGGCAGGTTGATCGGGAGGTCACCGTCCTGTTCGGTGGCGCCCGAGCCCTGTTGATGCAAGCCGCGCACCCGCTCGTCGTGGCCGGTGTGAACCAGACGCAGATGTACGACCGGAGCCCGTGGAAGCGGCTGCAGCGGACGCTGATGCTGACCTACACGATCACGTTCGGCACGAAGGCCGCGGCCCATGCCGCGGCGGATCGGATCAACGAGGTCCACGCGCGGATCAACGGGACCGATCCGGTCACGGGTAAGAGATACGACGCGCTCGATCCGCACCTGCTCCTGTACGTTCACGCGACCCTCGTCGACTCGGCGCTGCTGTACGAAGAGCTGACGATCGGGCGGCTCGACGACGAAGGTCGCCAACGCTTCCATGAGGAACAGATGCTCGCGGCCGAGCTGGTGCGGATCCCGAAGGAGTCGATCCCGCCCACGGTTCCCGCGCTCCGTGCGTGGCTCGCGGACGTCGAGGACCGGGGCGAGCTCGCCGTGACCGAGGGGGCGCGGCGGGTCGCGGGACTGTTCATGGATCCTCCCCATGATGCCGAGTGGCGACCCGTCCTCCCGCAGGTCGCTCGGCTCGCGTTCGGCACCCTCTCCCCGCACGTGCGCGAGATGTACGGCATCCGGTGGAACGGGGCGAAGGAGGCTGTCCTCCGCTCGACGTTCGCCCTGATGCGTGCCGCCCGCCCCCTCCTGCCGGTCAAGTACAAGTACGTCGAGCCGTATAACGAGTGGGTCCGCCAAGGCCGGCGAACCCCGACCCTCCGCCCGGCGAGGCCACGCGGGTGAGCGCGATCGAGGGGCTGCTGCTAGACATCGATGGCGTGCTGGCGGTCTCGTGGGAGCCGGTGCCGGGTGCGGTGCAAGCGATGGCGTCGCTCCGAGCCGACGGCGTCCCGTTCCGATTGATCACGAACACCACGACGCACACGCGACGCGATCTGGCGGCGACCCTCAGCGACGCCGGATTCGACTTCGAGGCGGAGGAGATCGTGACCGCCGTTACGGCGACCGCGTCGTACCTGCGGGACCACCATGCTGGGGGGCGTGCGTTCGTCCTCACCGACGGCGCGCCCGTTGAGGACCTCGCAGGCGTGCCGATCGCCGGAACCCCCCAGGAGGCTGATGTCATCGTGATCGGCGGCGCGAGCGATGCCTTCACCTACGAGACGATGAACGGGATCTTCCGCCGGTTGATGAACGGGGTCGCGCTCGTCGGGATGCATCGGAACCTTTACTGGAAGACCTCCCGGGGATGGGAGCTGGACGGGGGCGCCTACATCGCGGGGCTCGAGGAAGCCTCCGGAGCCAGGGCCGTGATCTGCGGCAAGCCGGCACGCACGTACTTCCAGACGGCGTTGGACCTCCTCGGTGTGCCGGCGGCTCGCGCCGCGATGGTGGGCGACGACATCACGAACGACATCGAGGGGGCGCGGGCCGCCGGCATGACCGCGGTGCTCGTCCGGACGGGCAAGTTCCGCGAGGAGGACCTCTCGAAGGGATCGCCCGACGTGGTGCTCGATTCGCTCGCCGACGTGCCCGGCTGGCTGCGAGGCGCCTGATGTCAACGCGGACCCGCCACGCACGAGCGCTCTTCGCTGGGATCGCGCCGGAGTACGAGTGGATGGGCGCCGTGCTGTCGTTCGGCCAGGATCCCCGCTGGCGTCGATCGCTCGTGAGTCGCGTCGATGCGCCTCGCGGCGCGTCCGTCCTCGACGTGGCGAGCGGCACGGGGCTGGTCGCTCGAGCGCTCGCGGCGCGCGGCTACCTGGTCACCGCGCTCGATGCGAGCGAGCAGATGCTTCGTTCGGGCCAACCTGCCGGCCCACGTGTCGTGGCCTTGGCGGAGGGGCTGCCCTTCGCCGACGACGGATTCGCGGCGCTCACGTTCACCTACCTGCTGCGCTACGTCGACGATCCCGCCATCACGATGCAGGAGCTCGCGAGGGTCGTCACCCCCGGCGGGGTGATCGCGTCGCTCGAGTTCCACGTGCCCGGAGCCAGGTGGGCACGGGCGGCGTGGCGCCCCTACACGCGGTACGTGATGCCCCTCGTCGGATCGGTCGTTTCGCCGGCATGGGCGGGCACCGCACGCTTCCTCAACCGGTCGATCGACGAGTTCTGGCGTGCGCATCCGCTCCGCGAACAGCTCGGCTGGTGGGAGGCGGCAGGGATCGCAGCGGTCCACACGCGAACGATGTCCAACGGCGCCGCCATCGTGACCTGGGGGATGAAGCGGTGAGGCCGGAAGAGGAACGGCCGGCCTTCTATGCCCTCGCGCCGGGGGGGTGGCGCGACTACGTGACGCTGCTCCACCCGCCGTACACGTTGTGGCACCTCTCGTACGTCGTGATCGGGGCGTGCACGGTTCCGGACGTCAACCTCGGGTACCTCGCGTGGTCCGTGCTCGCCTTCTTCGGCGCGGTGGGTCTGGGCGCGCACGCTCTCGATGAGTTGAGCGGACGACCGCTGGGGACCGCGATCCCCTCACCCGCGCTCGTCGCGATCGCGGTCATCGGACTGAGCGGCGCGGCCGTGCTCGGCGTCTACGGCGCGGTCCTCGTGTCGTGGTGGATGCTCGCGTTCATCGTCGTTGGGGCATTCATCGCGCTCGCCTACAACCTCGAATGGTTCCACGGTGCGCTCCATTCGGATCTGTGGTTCGCGCTCGGGTGGGGTGCGTTCCCGGCGCTCACCGGAGCGTTCGCCCAGACAGGCCGGCTGATGTGGGCGGGGCTGCTGGCCGCCGGGGCGTGCGCGATGCTTTCTGCGGCGCAGCGTGTCTTGTCGACGCCGGTCCGCCGGCTTCGGAGGAACGCGGTGACGATCGAAGGGCGGGCCGTGTACGACGACGGGACCGACGAGCCGCTCGACAACGCCTGGCTCCGAGGAACCCCCGAACGGGCGCTCCGTCTGCTGTCCGTCGCGGTGCCGCTGCTCGCCGCCGCGATGCTCGCCGCCGCCGTTGCACGACGCTGAGGTCGTCATATCGGCATACCCCGCTACCCTGGTCTGCATGGCTCAGGCGACCACCCTCGGCGAACTTCGTGCTTCCGCGTACCCGGACCGGACCGTGAAGCAGGAGCTCCGCGCCAACCTCCTGGATCGGCTCGAGCTTGGCCGCGAGTTGTTCCCTGGGATCCTCGGGTTCGACGAAACGGTCCTGCCCGGTCTGGAACGGGGGATCCTCGCGGGGCACGATCTGATCTTGCTGGGCGAGCGAGGCCAGGCGAAGACACGGCTCGTTCGGGCGATCGTCAACCTCCTCGACGATGCCGTCCCGGCGATCACGGGATGCGAGGTGAACGACCATCCGTTCCGGCCTATCTGTGCCCGTTGCCGCGATCTGGTCGCGGCGGAGGGTGACGCCACGCCGATCACCTGGCTCGCGCCGGACGAGCGCTACAGCGAGAAGCTCGCGACCCCCGACACGTCCGTCGCGGATCTGATCGGTGACGTCGACCCGATCCGGGTGGCCGAGGGTCGCTACCTCGCGGACGAGCTCACGATCCATTACGGGATGATCCCGCGGACGCATCGGGGGATCGTGGCGATCAACGAGCTGCCCGATCTTCCCGAGCGTATCCAGGTCTCGTTGTTCAACATCCTCGAGGAGCGCGACGTGCAGATCCGCGGGTATCGGATCAGGCTGCCGCTGGACATCCTGCTCGTCGTGACGGCCAACCCCGACGACTACACGCATCGCGGCCGGATCGTCTCGCCGCTCAAGGACCGGTTCGGGACGCAGGTCCGCACGCACTACCCGGACACGCCGTCCGACGAGATCCGCATCATGGACCAGGAGACACGGCCGCTCACGGGCGGCATCCCCGTCCGGATCCCCGTGTTCATGAAGGAGGTCGTCGCCTCGCTCACGCAGGAGCTGCGGCGCTCCCCCCACATCAACCATCGGAGCGGCATCAGCGTGCGCTACTCGATCGGCAACCTCGAGACGCTGCAGGCCGCGGCCGTCCGTCGAGCGGCGCGCACGCATGAGCCCGAGGCCGTCCCCCGCCCGATCGACCTATCGGCCGTGCTGCTGTCCTCCGAGGGTCGCGTCGAGTTCGACACGGTCGAGGAGGGACGCGAACACGACATCTTGGCGCGCGCCCTGCGGCAGGCGGAGCTCAACGTGTTCCGCCGAAGGCTCTCGGGCTATGACTTCTCCGGTCTCCTCGGCCGGTTCGATGACCCGTCGTTCGCCGTCGACACCTCCGAGCTGACACCGGCTGCGGATCTCCTCGGCGGGTTGGGTGACCTCCCCGGGCTCGCCAAGCTGCTCGAGCGGCTAGGCGTGCAGGAGGAGAGTCCCGGCGTCGCCGCGAGCGCGCTCGAGTTCGCCTTGGAGGGGTTGCATCTGTCCCGGCGGCTGAACAAGGATGAGGACGGCGGGGTCGCCCGCTACGCGGGGGCCGAGGACTCGGCCGCCGGGTAGGGATCGCGCACAGGCGTCCGGACCGGCAGGAAGACCAGCAGCAGAACGTAGGCCAACACGTACGCGTTCTCCAACAGCGGCGTGAGGAAGGGGCCAAGCGCGATCCGGCCGTCGGCGACCCAGTCGGGAAGGCGCAGCACGAAGAGCGCGAGCACCCCGGCCGCGGACACCCGTCGCCACATCTCGCGCCCATCCCCGAGCACGACCCCGGCCGCCGGGACGATCCAGACGCCGTGGTGGATCCACGACACAGGCGAGACGAGCAGTGCGGTGAGCCCGATGATCGTCGCCGCGGCGAGCTCGTCGCCAGCCGTGTGCGCGACGCGGGCCCGACCCAGGCCGATGAAGAGCAGGACCCCGACGAGGAAGGCCCACAGCAGCGGTTCCGACCATCCGGACCGTACGAGCCACCCATGCACGGATTGGTTGCTCACGAAGCGTGCGTCACCGACCCGTTCGTTCCGAAAGACGACATCGGTCCAGAACTGACGTGAAAGATCAGGCCGGGCGATCGCCGCCGCGAGCCACAAGCCGATCGAGGTGGCGGCGGCAGTGAGCGCCGGTCGCCAGCGCTTCGTGGCGAGCCAGTAGACGGCGAAGATCCCGGGGGTGAGCTTCAGCGCGGCGGCGAAGCCGACGAGGACCCCGCGCGGCAGCCGCGTGCGCTCGGGAACGACGTCGGCGAGACAGGCGGCCGTCAGCACGATGCCGAGCTGACCGAACCAGAACACGCTCGCGATGGGCGTGGTGAGTGCGGCCGCGATCACGATCACGACGAGCCACACGGACCGCGTCTCCCCCTTCCGGTCGAGGAAGCGTCGGAAGCAGAGGCGGACGATCCAGGCGAGGAGCGCGATATCGAGCACGGTCCACGCCACCGAAACGATCCGCCACGGAAGCCACCCCACGGGGGAGAGGAGACCGGCCCAGACGGGCGGGTAGGTGTAGGGCAACGGCACCGCAAGCGGGCCGCCCCAACCGTTGTCGTACAGGCCGCCGCCGGTCGCGAACATCTTGGCGGCGCGGAGGTAGACCGCGAGATCGACGGGCGGACTCGGTCGCACGGTCGTGAGGAGCAGCACGATCACCACGAACGCGCCGAAGAGCGTGGTCGTGAGGATCCGGTTGCGTTGGGACCTCATCGGTCATCCGAGGATACGGCGTCCGCTTCGCGTCTCTCCGGGGTCAACCGTAGACTCCCCGGCCGATGCCGGAGGTTCATAAGTACGTCGGGTTCCTCGTCGAGGGCGTCTTCACGGTGGGTTGGGTGTGGGGGTTGGTCGCGCTGATCCGGAGGCGCTCGCCCGGGCAAGGCTTCTGGACCTGGCTCGTGGTCGCGCAGGTGATCGCCGGCGTCCAAGCCATCATCGGTTTGATCCTGCTGCTCCTGGGATACCGGCCGGACACGTGGCTGCACTACGTCTACGGGTTCGGGCCGCTCGTCGTCTTCCTGATCGCCCACCAGATGGCCCGCGAGGTCCATACGAGCGAGCAGGGCGGGCGGCTCTCGCAGCCGTGGGTCGTGTTCGCCGCCGCCGCGTTCATCTGCTTCGGCCTCGCCGGCCGCGCCCTGATGACAGGGCTGGGCTACGGGTGAACCGCCGTACCCTTGAGAGGTGGCTCACTTCCGCTACTCCCGGTGGGATGGCTCGCAAGATCCGTTCGCGGATGACCTGCCTGCCTCGGACGTCCTGGAAGAGATCTCCGACGACATCTTGATGGGCGACTCGCCCGACGCGGCGCTCCGCCGCCTCATGCGCCGCGGCATGCAGGGCCGCTTCAGCGGGCTCGACTCGCTCCGCAGCCGGCTCCAGCAGCTGCGCGACGAGGAGCAGACGAGATTGAACCTCGCGGGCCCGTTGGAAGAGCTCCGCCAGCGCCTGGACGAGATCCTGGATCGCGAGCGCTCGCGACTGTCGTTCGAGCCCGGAGAGGACGCGCGGATGCGTGAGGCCTCGCTGGACGTGCTCCCGCCGGACGTGCCCGGCCAGATCCGGGAGCTCCAGGACTACCGCTTCGTGGATCCGGACGCGAAGCGGATGTTCGAGGAGCTCATGGAGCATCTGAAGGAGCAGGTGCTCGGGTCGTACTTCCGGCAGCTCGCGCAGGGCATGCGCACCATCGACCCGGAGCAACTGGCTCGGTTCAAGGACATGATCGCCGAGCTGAACGGGATGCTCGAGCGGCGGGAGCGCGGCGAAGACATCCAGCCGGCGTTCGAGGACTTCATGAAACGCTACGGCGATCTGTTCCCCGAACGACCACGCACCCTGGACGAGTTGCTCGAGCAGATGGCTCGGCGGATGGCGGCGATGTCGCGCCTCCTGGCGTCGCTCTCGGACGAGCAGCGCGCCGAGCTGCAGCAGCTCGTCGACGACGTGATGCAGGACATGGACCTGGCCTTCGAGCTCGACCGGCTCGGTGCCAACCTCTCGGGCGCGTTCCCGGACGCCGGGTGGGACGAGCCGGGATGGGGCATGGGCGAGGACGCGATACCGATGTCCGCCACGGTGGACGCGCTCGAGCGGATGCACGATTACGAGGAGCTCGACCGAACGCTGGAGGGGTCCTACCCGGGAGCGTCTCTCGAAGACGTCGACGAGGAAGCGCTCCGGCGGACGATGGGCGAACCTGCGGTCCGCGATCTCCGCCGGTTGGAGCAGATCGAGAAGATGCTCGAGGACGCGGGGCTCGTGCAACGGCGACACGGCCGCCTCGAGCTGACGCCGCGCGGCGCGCGGAAGATGGGCGAACGCGCGCTCACGCGCGTGTTCGAACGGCTCACCCGCGACCGCGAGGGGACGCACGAGGCGCGGGACCCGGGCGGGCTCGCCGAGCCGACCGGGCAGACGCGACCGTGGCGCTTCGGTGACCATGGGCAGATCGATGTCCAGCGGACGGTGTTCAACGCGGTGACGCGTGGCGCCGCGTCCGAGGGGGTCGTCCGGCTCCATCCGGATGACTTCGAACTGGTCGAGGCGGAGGAGCGGACCGAGACGGCGACCGCGTTGCTGCTGGACCTCTCGTTCTCGATGCCGCTGCGCGGGCATCTCGTGCACGCGAAGAAGATGGCGCTCGCCTTGCACGCGTTGATCGAGGGCCGGTATCCGCACGACACGCTCTACCTGATCGGGTTCAGCGACTTCGCGCGCCGGCTCCACCCCGAGGAGCTCGCCGCGCCGGGGTTCGAGCGGACGTACGGGACCAACATGCAGCACGCGTTCCTGATGGCCGGGAGGCTCCTGGCGCAGCATCCTCGGGCCGCCCGACAGGTGATCATGGTGACCGACGGGGAGCCGACGGCGCATCTGGAGGGCGAGCAAGCGTTCTTCGCCTGGCCCCCCGAGCCCGAGACGATCCGCCTGACCCTCGCGGAGGCGGTCCGTCTGTCGCGCAGCGGGGTCACGCTGAACATCTTCATGCTCGAGGACTCGGAGGGGCTCGCGCGGTTCATGGAGCGGCTCGCCGAGCGCACGGGGGGACGCGTCTTCCTGATGGACGACCGCAACGTCGGCGAGTTCGTCCTGCGCGACTACGTCCGTCATCGCAGCCGCTAGGCTCGACATCGTGCCTCGCTGGGTGAAGCGGACGCTCTGGCTGGGCGTGTTCGGCGTCTGCGCGGGAGCCGGCGCGTTCGTGGCGGCGCACACGAACCCCTTCCCGCCGGGCGTGGAAGATCCCGGTGCGCGACCGACGACCCCCGTACCGACGAGCCAGGCGCCGGTCGATCAACGTTGGAACTTCGGGATGACCACCACGTCGTATCACCAGTTCCACGTCGGTGGGAGATGTCGTTCGGCATGGGAGACGACGGGCGTCGTGACGATCCATGCCGACGGTACGGCGCTGGGCCGAGCCACCTCCCGGCTCATCAAGGCCCAGCCCGAGTGTGACTTCCCGGTCGCACAGATCCAGACGCGAACGCTCGGCCTCGCGATCGCCGGCGAGCGCGCGGGCCAACTCCTCATCCTTCATCTCACTGAGGTGAGCCACGTTCCGTCCGGCTCCCAGGACCTTGGTGGGTTCGCGGGCACCCTTCGGCTCATCGTCCCGACCGTGAAGCTGCGCGGAGGCACAGCGCACGCTTCTGCGGTCGCCAAGCGACCAGACGGTGATCTCGGGTTCTTCGCGTCGGAGAGCGGTTACCACTTGACGTGCACAGCCGGTTGTTGAGCTGGCGATGTGCTGCGATACAACTAGCACGATTGTGTATAGCTGTTGCATGATTGCAGCCTATGAACGACGAAAGCCTCCAGCGGGCCAATGCGTTCCTTGCTGCAGTCGTCGAGCGTGTGGCTGTAGGCGAGGTGATGACCGATACCCCGGCCGAGATCGGGCGAGCGCTCGGGCTGCCCGATGCGTTGTCCACCGCTAGGGCCGTCCGCGCGCTGATCGCCCGCCGTCGACTCGAGCCGGCCAACGGCTCGTACAGGCTTCTGGACGCCCGGCCCGTCGATGCCGGTGAGAAGGAATCGATCGGTCGGCGGCCGCGGCGCGCCCGCGGCGCGGCGAAGCCGCGCGGCGGGCGCGCCGCGGGCGGCTCGCCCGGCTATTCGGACCTGGGTCGGGCGGTGGCCGACAAGGTCGTCGAGCTCGGCCGCGAGAACGCTCAGCTCCGGGCGGAAGCACGTCAGCTCCGCGAAGAGACCCGCGACGCTCGGGCGCGGATGGACGAGGCCGAACGTCGCGCGCGGTCGTCGTCGGAGAGAGCCCGCGAGCTCGAGGGCCGGGCGGAGATGGCCGAGTCCAACCTCCGTTCGCTCCTCGCCTCGGCGCGGGGCAGCAACGTCAGGTCGGACACCCCCGTCGGGGATGCCGAGATGGCCGCGATCCTCGGTGTGCTGAAAGGCGACGAGGGCCAGCAGGGTGATGTCGCTCCCGGTGGAACCGCAGACGATCAGGACGGCTCGGGGATCGAGACCGGGGACGAGCTGGCCGAGCCGAGCGGAACACCAGCGGCCGGCTGATCTACCAGCTACGGCTCTTCGCCGAGCCCCGTGAGGTAACACGCGACGTCGTGACCGGGCGCGATCTCTTCGAGCGCCAGATCTTCGTCGATACAGCGGTCCAGGATGCCGAGCCGCTCCGCCCTGCCGCCTGCGACCACTGGACAGCGGGGGTGGAACCGACAGCCCTTGGGGATCCGGGTTGGGTCCGGCGGCTCGCCTTGCAAGATCGGCCGCTCGCCGCCGCCAGCCTCCGGCACGACGTTCAGCAGCGCCTTCGTGTACGGGTGCTTCGGGCGCTGCAGGACCTCCTCGGCGGGCCCGACCTCGACGACCCGCCCCAGGTACATCACGGCCACCCGATCGGCGACCGTCCAGGCGAGCCCCAGATCGTGCGTGACGATCAGGATCGAGATCTTGAAGTCCTCCCGGAGCTTCATCAGCAGGGCGAGGATCTCGCCACGCACCGAGGCGTCGAGGTTGGAGACGGGCTCGTCCGCCACGATCACGCTCGGATCGACGACCAGCGCACCGGCGATCACTACGCGCTGGCGTTGCCCGCCGGACAGCTCGTGGGGATACAGGAGGTAGAACCGCTCCGGGGGCCGGAGCCCGGCCCGTGAGAGCGCGCGGGCCACGTGCTGTTCCTCGCTCTTTGCATCCGGACCCCCGGGGACCCCGTGGATCCGGAGTCCCTCCGCAACGATCTCGTAGATGGTCTGGCGAGGGTTGAGCGCGGCCGTGGGGTCCTGGAACACCATCTGCACCTGCCTGCGGTATCCCCTGAGCCCCCGCGCCGATCGTGGCAAGGGCTCCCCTCGGTAGCGGATCGTGCCGGCATCCGGGATGAGCAGGCCCATGATCGCCCGCGCCGTCGTCGTCTTCCCGCAACCGGACTCGCCGGCGAGCGCGAGCACCTCGCCTTCGTGCAGGGTGACGGACACGCCGTCGACCGCCTTGGCGTCGGTGCCTTTGCGCCCGAGCAAGCCGGAGAAGAAGCCCACCCGGCCCTTGAAGTTCACCTCCAGGTCCTCGACCTCGACGACAGGGACCCCGAGCTCCCCGACGTCAGGTTCCGGCTGCGGGTCGCTCAACGGGATACGCCCTCGAGCGCCGGCGCCCCGGACGCATGCACGCATGCCGCGAGTCGTGCAGGACCGGCCGTCCACAGCTCCGGCGTGACCGATGAGCACACGGGAGTGACTTCCGCGCACCGCGGATGGAACGGGCAGCCCGACGGTATCTGCTGCGGATCCGGCGGGTCGCCGCCGAGTCCGCTCGGACGGCCACGGAACCGCATGTCGCCGATCGCCGGGAAGGCAGCAGCCAGCGCCTTGGTGTACGGGTGCGCGGGGGAGTGGAAGACAGCTTCCGCCTCTCCCTGCTCCACGATCCTCCCGGCATACATGATGGCCAGGCGATCGGCCACCTCGACGAGCACCGAAAGATCGTGGGTGATGAACAGCAGCGCGAGGCCCAGGTCGTGCTGGAGCGTCCGGAGGAGTTGGAGGACCTGCGCCTGCACCATGACATCGAGCGCGGTCGTCGGCTCGTCGGCGACGATCAGGCTCGGGCTGCAGGCGAGCGCCATCGCGATCATGATGCGCTGCTTCTGCCCTCCCGAGAGCTCGTGCGGGTAGTCGTTGAGCCGTCGGGTGGGCAGACCGACCTGCTCCAGCAGGGTGCCCGCCCGGACCCGGGCTTCTCGCTCACCCGACTGCCCATGGACGATGATCGGTTCCATGATCTGGTCCCCGATCCGCTGCACGGGGTTCATGGCGTGCATCGCGCCCTGGAAGACGATCGACCCGGCGGTCCAGCGGACGGCACGGAGCTTCCCGGGCGTCAGCTCCAGGATGTCGTTCCCGTCCAGTTCGATCTGGCCCGTGACCTTCGTCTTCGCGGGCAGTAGACGGAGGATCGCTCCGGCGATGGTCGACTTGCCACAGCCCGACTCGCCGGCCAGACCGAGCACCTCGCCCCGATCCACCTCGAGGTCGACGCCGCGAACGGCCGGGACGCCACCCCCGGTCGTTCCGTATTCGACGACTAGGTCTCGCACGGAGAGGACGCTCATCGCGCGCGGAGCCTCGGGTTGATGATCTCGTCGAGCGCGTACCCACACATCGTGAACGAGAGGACGACGAGCACGATCATGACGCCCGGCGGGATGATCCACCACCAATAGCCTGCCGACAGCGCGCCTGCCTGGAACGCCTCGTTGATGATGCCACCCCACGAGATGCTGTTCGGGTCGCCCAGCCCCAAGAGCGAGAGTGTGGTCTCGGCCAGGATCGACAGCGCGACGGTGAGGACCGTGTTCGCGAAGATCACCGGCATCACGTTGGGGAGGATGTGATGCGTGATCGTGTGCAGGTCGCCACCGCCGAGGGCCCGGGCTCGCTCGACGTAAGGGCGCTCCTTGACCGTGAGCGCTTGCGCCCGCACGAGCCGGGCCGTCCCCGCCCACGACGTGATCCCGATGATGAGGATGATGTTCAGCAGCGTCGGCCCGAGGATCGACGCCATCACGATGGCGAGCGCGATCCAGGGGATCACCAAGAACCAGTTCGTGAGCGCGTTCAGCAGGGTGTCGGTCTTCCCCCCGTAGAACCCCGACGCGATGCCGATGCCGGCGCCGAGGACCATCGTGACGACGGTGGCTGCGAACCCGACGATGAGGGAGATGCGAGATCCCACGACGATGAGCGACAGCACGGAACGACCGAAGTTGTCGGTGCCGAGTGGCCACTGAAGGCTTGGCGGCTGGAACGGCTTCCCAGGGGCGAAGGCGACGCTGACGTTCCGCGCCGGAACGAACAGCGGTCCGAAGACGGCCAGCAGGATGAACAGGATCATCATCACGAGTCCGACCATCCCCATGCGGCTGCGACGATAGGTCTTCCAGAAGACCGAGAGTGCCCGCCGTCGCCGTGCCCACCCGATACGTCGGGGGCTCTTCGGCGGGATGAGGTCGACGGTCTCGTCGACGAGGACCGGCGGGTCGCTCGGTGTGGGATCCAGCGTCTGCACGTCGATCAAGCCTCTCGGACGCGGGGATCGAGGTAGCCGTACATGATGTCTGCCGCCAGGTTGAACGCGATGACCGCGAGACTGAAGAGCAGGAACACCGCCTGGATCACGTTGTAGTCCAGGTCCTGGATCGCACGGTACGTGAGCAAGCCGAGTCCCGGCCACGAGTACACCGCCTCGACGATGACCGAACCACCCAGGATGAAACCGAAGCTATAGAAGACGAGCGTCAGCGTCGGCAGCAGCGCGTTGGGCACCGCGTGGCTCCGGCGGACCAGACGGTCGGGGACCCCTTTGGCGCGGGCGGTCATGACGAAGTCCTCTCCCATGACCTCCAGCAACGATGACCGCATGATGATCGTGTACTCCCCGATGTAGCCGAGCACGAGCGTCATGCAGGGCAAGAACAGGTGGGAGAGGACATCGAGGACGTTCGCGAGGCCCGTCTGCCCCGTGTTCGACGACATCTGGCCTGCCGGGAACCAATGCAGGGTGCCGACGAAGATGATCAGCAGGATCATCCCGAGCCACCCCTCGGGAGCCGAGTAGAGCACGAGCGACCCGAACAGCGATGACGTGTCGAACACGCTCCCTCGTCCCCAGGCGCCCTTGATGCCCGCCCACAGACCGAAGAAGGTCGCGATCAGGGTCGCGCTTCCGACGAGGAGAACCGTCGGCCATATCGCTCGCGCGACGACGTTCGTCACGGACTCGTTCGTGACGAACGAGATCCCGAACCGTCCGGTGAGCGTGTTCTCGGCGTACACGACGAATTGTTGAGGGAGGGGCCGGTCGAGGCCTTGCTCGTGTTCGATCTGCGCGATCCGCTGGGGCGTCATGTGGGTCGCGGCTCCACGGGCGAGCAAACGGATCGGATCACCCGGCATCACTCGGAACAGGAAGAAATTGAACGCGAGCACGAAGGCCAGGGTGGCGAGCGCGTGCAGCGTCTTGCGCGCGAGGTACTTCCTCCCCACCCTGGCCTCCTTGCCTGCTGCCTCCGAACCGAGGGATCCGAGCTCAGGCTTCTTCCTCCGCTCGACGCCGGCGCGAGAGGGCGACGAACGCTATCACCGCGATCGCGACGACCCCGATGACGATCCAGAGGGCGGTCGGGATCCCTGAGGACGAGCCGCTCTCGGCCGCCGCCAAGGGCTGCAGTCCTTGATACTGGTTCCCCCAACCGAACAGGTAGGTCCCACCGTTGGTTGGCTCGGGCTTCCAACCCGTGAACCTGTCCGAACGGTAGGCCTGAAGGTAGTTGGGGTAATTCAACACGATCTCAGGGATCTGATCGTAGATGAATTGCTGCATCTTCTGGATGTACGCGACCCGCGCGGTGTGATCCAGCAGGGTTGATTGATGCGCGAACATCTTGTCGTACGTCGGGTTGGAATAGCACCCGTCGCTCCACCCCAGGCACTGACTGGTGATGAAGATGGAGAGGATGAAGTTGGGGTCGGGGTCGCCTCCCCAGCCCCAGACGTATGCGTCGAAGTCGCCCGTGTACCAGTTGTTGTTCTCGATCTGCTTGTCACTCATCGACTGCAGCTTCACCCCGATGCCGATCTGCTGCAGCTGGGCGGCGATGAGCTTGCCCGTATCGACCGAGCCCGTCTCCTCGGGGAGCGTGATGATGTGTAGGTCGATCGGTTGCCCGTTCTTGTCCAGTCGGATGCCACTCGCATCCTTGTTCGCGTATCCGCTCTGATCCAGCAGGGTGTTCGCCGCGGCCGGATCGTACGCCTGCGACTGGACGTCGGTCGGCGTATAGAACCATTGCGGCCGCGAGGGGAGCGTGATGACCGATCCGACCGCCGCGTCCCCCTGCCACACCTTGTCGACGATCGACTGCTTGTCGATCCCCATCGCGATCGCCCGACGGATGTTCAGATCCTTCAGGACGGGGTTGTTCGTCGCACTCGGTCCCTGACCGCCGAAGTTGAAGGCGAGATTGCTGAACGTCGACGCGGTGCCCTTCACCGTGCCGATGTTCGGTTGTCCTACCAGCGAGTTGAAGAGCGTTGGGTTGAGGTTGTCGGCGAAGTCGACCTGGCCGGACTTCAGCGCCTGGACCATGGCCTCCTGGCTGTCGTAGACGATGTATTGGATCTCGTCGATCGCGGGAGCGCCGCCCCAGTAATTCTTGTTGGCCTCCATCGTCCACCCCTGGCCCTTGTCCCAGGACGTCAAGACGAACGGCCCGGACCCGACCGCCGGCACGTTGGCGAAGGCCCTCGCGGCCTTCCCGTTCCCTTCGTACTGCTTCCAGATGTGCTCGGGCAGGATGGGCACCCACGGCGGGATCGTGGGAGCGAACGTCGGCTTGGGGCTCTTCCAGATGAGCGTGGTCGCGTTCGGCACGGAGAACGTCGGGTGGTAGGGGAGGTAGCTCGTGAACACCTCGTTCTCGTCGGTCGTCTCGATGAAGCGGTACGTGAACGCGATGTCCTCGGCCGTGAGCGGTTGGCCGTCGCTCCACGTGACCCCGCTGCGGATCGTGCACGTCCAGGTCTTGTAGTCGGCCGACGGGTCGCAACCGGTTGCGAGGCCGGGCGACGGTGACAGATCGTCGGGGTTGAAGTTGAAGAGCAGGTCGTAGGCGTTGAACAGTGTCTCGTAGTCGTCCCCGTTCGTTGCCAGCAGCGGGTTCGGCGAGATCATGTCGCCCGGGACACCGACCCGGAGCACGATCTTGTTGGCCGTTGGGCTGCTGGTCCCGCTCGACTGCGCGAGCGCCGAGCTGGACAGCGCGACCCCTCCGATCATCGCCAGTGTGACCGCAAGGGCCACCGGACGCCATCTCCGCCTCATCTTTGCTCCTTCCACGTCTTCCTCCCTAGTACGGAACCAGCGTTGCCGCGGGTTGCTCGTGGTGCGGGGTCTCATCCAGCGAAGGTAGTGCTGGTATAGCACCAGCCTTCGAGGCAGTGCTAGAGAACGTCACGCGGCGCCCCGTCATGCCGAGAGCTCCGCGACGTCGATGCCTTCGTACTCGTGCTCGCACGGGTTGCCCACGGTTACCCACATCCGTCTGGCCCCCAGGTCGGCCACCATCGAGAACATGACCGCCGACGCTTCGTCGCCCTCGCTGGGGTCCGGGTGCAGGCAGATCGATTGCGGCGCCGAGCTGTGGTCGCGCATGATCGTCATCAGGTCTTCCGCGGAGGACGGCGGCTTGTCTTCGACGAGCTCCAGGAGACGATGCAGCCGCGCCCGCGAGCCCTCGGACGGCTCGGGGGCCAGCTCCGCGAGGTCGCTCCGGTAGTGGTTCGTGTGCGGTGCGGCTCCGTCGAGCAGGCGATGCTCTCGGCCGGTCGTCTCGAGCGTGAAGCAGTCGCCGTCGGTGAATGCGAACACGTAACCGTAGCCGCCCGCCCGTCCCGGCATCGCGCCACGCGCGACCGCGTCCCGTCGATCCCTCGCCTCGAGCGAGCTCCTGGAAACGAGCACGCGGGGGACCCCGATCCCGTCGTCCGACGCGGTGAGCGAGCCGATCCCCTGGGCGGCGCCGTGCCCGTTGACGCCCACGGCCGGCAGACAGCACACGACCGTGGGGCTCGCGACCGGAACGCGGCCGTCCGCCGGGTGATCCACGACGACGGCGACGTTGCCGGCGTCGCCCGCGAGCCAGTGCTCGTTGTGCGCCAAGAGGGTCCCGCCGTCCGGCGTTCGGACCGAGATGCTCGAGCATCGATCGGGGGTCGGGCTCGGTCGCTTGGTGTACCCCTCCTTCTTCTGGAGGAACAGGAGCTCGCCCTCGGGAGACTCCAGGAGGGGCTCGAGCTCCTCGAAGGCGTTGATCGCGAAGAGCTCAAGGACCGGAACGAGCGCCGCGACGGACATGCCCTTGAGGACGTTCATCATGTCGGGGTAGGCGGTCTCGGCAGCCACGAGGTAGGGGGTGAGGAGGTCCTGGAGCTGCTCGGACGAGACGCCACGCCGGTCGAGGTACCGGTGGTAGAAAGCGATCGAGCTCTGGATGAGGTCCTGGAGCTCCGCGCCAACCTGCATCCCGCGGGAGAAACCGTCGCCGCGAGCGTGGACGACCCGGATCTCGCTCACCGTCCCGGAGCCCCTTCGCACACGTTGTCGCTGAGCCTATCCGTCGGCGGGGTCGTGGGCTCGACGGCGATCGCGCCGCCGTGCTGCGGGGAGCGATCCGACCTGCGCCGGAAATCATCCGTCAGCGAGCGTGCTCGACCGTAGATCCGTGCCCTCCCGTGCCGCGGGACCGTGATCCGTCCGGACCGCCGCCCCTGCGATGGCGGGATTATCCAGGTATCGGGCCGAACTGACTAGTCCTCTCTCCGACCCCTTCAGGCCGCTCTCGAAGTCGTGGCGAGCGCCCGAGCCTCGATCCCACGTATGAAGCCGGTCTTCCCGTCCGTGTAGGTGTGGACGTCATTCGGGTGCGTGGCCGCGAGGTGTCGTTTGAGGTCCCCGTAGGCCGCGGCGTCACCGGGATGCGTTCGGAGCCAATCCCGGAAGGCGAGGTGCCGCCGCTCGAAAGGGCTCCCCGCCAGGCAGAGATGGACGTGGAAGCCACGCTCGCCGGCCACGTCCCGACTCGCAAACTCGTGATCGGGCTCGGACGGATCGAGCACGGTCCGGTAGCCCAGGCCATGGAGCGCG